>ENA-OPSC01000013-OPSC01000013.1-human-gut-metagenome-genome-assembly--contig:-NODE-13-length-107830-cov-62.491338_pt1 | contig 107830 bp, 121 predicted proteins | sample MGYA00241800_ERZ501891 | MGnify/ENA primary metagenome ERZ501891 (study PRJEB25962, sample SAMEA2042407) | human gut metagenome | biome: human gut; feature: human-associated habitat; material...
CAGGTACTAATGCTTCAGGTATGTTTGCTTATCTAACTAATATAGAAAAGTTAGATTTATCAAAACTAGATACTTCATACATAACCAATATGTCTAAGATGTTTTATATGAGTTCAGGTTTAAAATCAATTGACTTATCTAACTTTAATACCAGTAAAGTAACGGATATGAGTCATATGTTTGATGGGTGTTCTAATCTAACAGATTTAGATTTATCTAGTTTTAATACTAGCAAAGTAACAAGTATGTATTGGATGTTTAGTAATTTAAAAAAAGTCACTAGTTTAGATTTGAGCAATTTTGATACTAAAATGGTTACTAATATGTTTGGACTTTTTAGATATTGCAGTAGTTTAAAAGAATTAGATGTATCGAATTTTAATACTAGCATGGTAAAAACTATGACGGGGATGTTTCTAGGATGTAAATCATTAATAAAATTAGATTTAAGTAATTTTGATACCAGCAATGTAACTGATATGTCTAGTATATTTCAAGAATGTACTAACCTAAAAGAATTGAATTTATCAAGTTTTAATACTAGTAATGTAACTAATATGCGTTCTATGTTTCAGAATTGTGGTTCATTAACTAATATTGATGTATCAAGCTTTGATACTAGTAAGGTAGTTAATATGAGTTATATGTTTTCAGGTGTTATTGTTAGGACACTAGATTTACTAAATTTTGATACCAGTAAAGTAACAATAATGAGTAATATGTTTGGGGATGCAAAAATATTATCTATAAATTTAAGCAGTTTTGATACCAGTAGTGTAACTGATATGTCTAGTATGTTTTATGGATGCGAAAACTTAACTAAGTTAGATTTAAGTAATTTTGATACTAGTAAAGTTACTAAAACAGGCAGTCCATATGGTATGTTCTATGGATGTAGTAATTTAAAAACAATATATGTATCTGATTTATGGAACATGAATAATGTAACTAAGTCAGAAAATATGTTCAGAGCTTGTACTTCTCTTACTGGAGCGGTCCCATTTGATAGTACTAAAACAGATGCAACTATGGCTAATTATATTACCGGATATTTAACATATAAAAGTAATAATTAAGAAAGGTATAACTAATATCTTTCTTTTAATATATAGATTCTGCTTATATATAATATGTATGTAGATATACTATTATTAGACTTTAGGCTAATAATAGCACTTTAATACCCAAGAATTAAAGTGAAAAAAATAAATAAATTACTTGAAAAAAAACAAAATATTTGATATTATATTTATAGTAAGGAATGGTCGGTATATGAAACAAGATATAAAACAAAATAAAGTAAATATCTTTTTACTAATTACTACAATATTCAGTACTCTTATACTGTTAATAGGAGCAACATTCTCATATTTTAGTACAAGAAATATGAGTAAAATGAATGCCCTAGCAGTAGAGGCAGGAAAAGTAAGATTAGGCCTTAGTGTATCCGAACTTAGTACCGGACATAAGTTAATTCCTACTAATGATAGTGATATAATGACAGCATATAAACAAAATTGTATAGATGACTATGGTAATGGAGCATGTTCATTATATGAATTTGAAGTATATAACTTCAATAAAAGTCAAGATGTTATAGGTAAAATAGATTTTAATGTAAGTAAAATAGAAAATCTAAGTTATATGATATTAGATGAAAACGATAATGTATATTTAAGTAAAACAAGTGTACCAAACGGAGAAACAAAAGATTTACCTTTAGGAGAACATTTCTTATTAGGAGAAGCTACAGAATTAAGTAGCACTTCAAGAAAGTTTAAATTAATAATATGGTTAACAAACTTAGAAGAAGATCAAAATGATATAGATGCTGGTGGTAGTTTTTCTGCAGTAATAACATTTAGTTCAGTAACAGGAGGTAGATTAACCGCTACTGTAGAAGGCTATGAAGATAGTAGTAATAACATCTCCCATCTAGGAGGTGTCTAGTATGAAGCAAAAACTATTCAGTTCAATATGTTTGGTTCTAGCCATTGTAATAGTAGTAACAACGAGTACAACATTTGCTTATCTTATAGCATCAAGTGAAAATACAACTGATGTTTCAGGTAAAACAGCAGACTTTAATGTAAAACTAGCATTAACTACAGTACATAAATCTACCAATATGGTACCACTAAAAGATTCACTAGTAGTAACCTCAATAAAAAATACTAATAAATGTATAGATAAAAATAACTATGAAGTATGCTCTTTATACAAATTAACTTTAAGTAATACAGGCAGTTCATTTACATTAAATGGCTATTTAAAAACAAGTAGTACAACTTATACAACAGGTAATTTAAAATATCAAGTATATGATACTAACTATAATGCTGTAACCGATGTCTTAACACCATCATTAACTGCTAGTCAAAAAGTATACTTCAAAAAAGGATCAAACAATATAAGTACCACAATAAATAGTACTAATGTAGAGTATTATCTAGTAATGTGGATAACAGAAACAAATACTATGCAAACAGCAGATTATTCAAAAAATTATTCTGGAGTAGTAGGATTTGAAGCTATCAGCGGAGATGTACTAGAAGCTAATTTAACAACATAAAATATACTGTAACAAAAAAAGGTTGACAGTATATTTTTTTTGTGTTAAAATACTAAATGAAAGCGAGGGATAAAGATGGCAGTAAAAATAAGACTAACAAGAATGGGAGCAAAGAAAGCACCATTTTATCGTGTAGTAGTTGCAGATTCAAGAAGTCCAAGAGATGGTAGAATCGTAGAAAAAATAGGTACATATAATCCATTAACTACACCAGCTGAAATTAATATAGATAAGGAAGCTGCAAAAGAATGGCTTAAAAAAGGAGCTATACCTACTGATACAGTAAAGAATTTATTTAGTAAAGCAGGAATTATGAAAGAATTCCATGAAGAAAAGCAAGGTAAATAATGAACGATTTAGTAAATTTAACAGAACTAATCATTAAAGGATTAGTAAATGATAGCGAATCAGTATCAGTAAAAGAGTTCGAATCAGATGAAGATAACACAGTATTAATTGAAGTAATGGTATCTAGTGAAGATATGCCTAAAGTAATAGGTTATAGTGGTAAAACAATAAATTCAATTAGAACCATAGTTCAAGCTGCTTCATTTAATAAAGATAACAAATTAGTTAAAATAAATGTAGACTCTTATTAAGAACCAAGTGTTCTTTTTTTCTTTACTTTTTTTGACATATATTTTATAATAATTATGGAGGATAAAATATGAGCAAAATAAAAAATATATACGCAAGAGAAATATTAGATTCAAGAGGGAATCCTACAGTAGAGGTAGAAGTAACTCTAGAATCAGGAATAATCGGAGTAGCTTCAGTACCAAGTGGAGCCTCTACTGGTAAAAATGAAGCCTTAGAATTAAGAGATAACGATAAAAATAGATATCATGGAAAAGGAGTATTAAAAGCAGTATCTAATGTAAATAATATTATAAAACCAAGTCTAATTGGTAAAGATAGTTTAAATCAAAAAGAAATAGATAATATTATGTTAGAATTAGATGGTACAGATAATAAATCAGTACTAGGAGCTAATGCCATACTAGGAGTATCTCTAGCCAATTTAAAAGCTGCCGCTAAATACAAAGGCTTAGAATTATATGAATATCTAGGTAAAGAATATAGTATGCCAAAATGTATGATGAATATCCTAAATGGTGGAGCTCATGCCAGTAACAAATTAGATTTCCAAGAATTCATGATAGTACCAAATAAAGAAGAATATAAAGAAAATCTAAGAATGGGATCGGAAGTATTCAATACCCTAAAGAGTATCCTAAAAGAAAAAGATTTACTTTGTGGAGTAGGTGATGAAGGTGGCTTTGCTCCTTTAATAGAGGATGCCGAAGAGGCTCTTGACCTAATTGAAGAAGCTATAACCAAATCAGGATATACTCTAGGTAAAGATATAAATATAGCTCTAGATGTTGCAGCATCAGAGTTCTATGATGAAGAAAAAGATATATATCTACTTGAAGGAAAAGAATACACTAAAGAAGAATTAATTAGTTATTATGAAAAATTAGTAGATAAATATCATATAATCTCAATAGAGGATGGTATGGCTGAAGAAGATTTTGAAGGCTGGAAACTATTAACAAATAGACTATCAAATATTCAGTTAGTTGGAGACGATCTATTCGTAACCAATAAAAAACTATTACAAAAAGGTATAGACCTAGGCATAGCAAATGCTATCTTATTAAAATTAAATCAAATAGGTACAGTAACTGAAACCTTAGAAACAATCAAACTAGCAAGAGAAAATAACTATAAAACAATAATATCTCATCGTAGCGGTGAAACAGAAGATAACTACATATCAGATTTTGCCGTAGGACTAAATCTAGGCCAAATAAAAACAGGCTCAATGTCAAGAGGAGAACGTCTATCAAAATATAATAGACTTCTAAGAATAGAGGAACAAATAAAATGAAAAAACTATTAATAATAATACCACTACTATTTATATTAATAGGTTGTACTAATAAAGAAGAAGAAAATAAAATAGCTTACTTAGAATATAAAAATGAATTAGAACAAAGAGATATATTTAATGGTGAAGAAACCCTTGACTTTAATGTATATTTTAATATTGAAAGAGTAGATGAAGAAATAACAGATTATAGCTTAGTAATAGATACTCCTAAAATAAATATGCATAATGTAAAAGCATTACTTATTCATAACTTTGTTAATGAAGAAGCATATCCATCAGTAGGAATATTTGATAGTCCCAAAGAACTACAAGAGAATAGTAAAGATAAAATAGTATTAAATGGACATATTCAAACTATAAATGATATTTCCAATACTAAATTTAAATTATATCTAGAATATACTGATGATAATAATGATTTAAATAAAATATATTATGAAGTAAATAGAGGCTAAAAAATGACAAAAAGTGTATAACAAATGTTATATACTTTTTTTGGTGATATCATGAAAGTAAAAGTAATAGATGAAGGACATGAAAAAGATTTAGAAGAATCTATAAATAACTTTATTAAAGAGAATAATATCGATATAATAGATATCAAGTTTAATAGTTCATGTAGTATCTATGGAGAAGAGCAAATATACTGTTTTTCTGCTCTTATAATGTATGAAAGTAATAATAAAGAATAAATATTTAAATATGTCAAATATAATCTTTCTCTTTATATAAATTCCAATTTGTGGTATCATATATATAGGAAGTGAAATATGAGAACTAAGAAAATATTTTTAAATATGATATGTGATATTTTACCATACCTAATAATTGGCGTAATAGGTATAGTAAAAATGGATGTTTTAATAAACTATATCGGAGACGTTGGTAATGGCTATTATCAAACCATAAACCAAATAATATCTTATGTCTTCTTAGCTCAAATGGGCTTCTCCGAAGCCGTTACCTATAGTTTATATAAACCATTCGCAGATAAAAATAAAGATAATATAAATGCCATATATGGTGGGGCAAGAAAAGTATTTAGAATAATAGCCTTTGTAATATTAGGAATAATATGCCTAGTAACACTAGGATTATATCTCTTTTATCACTTTGAAGAAGGTTATAAAGCATCCGCTTTAATATGTTTCTTCATAATCTCAACATCATACCTAATATCATATTTTGGAAGAGGTCAAACATATCAAGCCGTATTATGTGCTGCCCAAGAAAAATATGTATATTCCCTAGTATTCAATGGAGTAAAAATACTATGTGACATCTTAATAGTAGTAGTAACAGTAAAATTTAGAACACTAGAATCAATAGCCATCGTAATCTTAATAATGAAGATACTCGAAGAAATAATAAACAGAATAGTAGTCAAAAAGAAATATCCATATCTTCATGAAATAGCTAGAAAAGATACCAGTATGGTAAAAATGACCAAAGATTTAGCTTGGACACAAATAGGCTACCTAGTATTAAATAACGTCGATGCCTTATTATTAATGGCCTTCAATGGCCCAGTAATGGTAAGCATCTATACCACATATAACTATATATTAAGATTCTTAAATGAAGTAGCCTCAAGAGTAGAACTATCAAGTGTATATTCTTTTGGTAATGTTTTTGCCAAAAAAGAAGATGATAGAGTATACCCATTATTCAAAGAATTCCTAATGCTATTTATCTTAATAGCCTTTAGTATGTCAATAACATTTATGATAGGAATAAGAGGCTTTGTCTCAGTATGGGTAGGAAAAGAAAACTACATACTAAGTTATTTAACAGTAGTACTATTTACCTCAACATTATTCCTAAATATCATGTATTATCCCCTAGTGGCCTTAATAAATGCCGATGGCCTATTTAAAGATAATAAAAAACACATCTTTATATGTGCTACAACTAACTTAGTATTATCAATAATACTAATAAACTTCTTTGGAATAAATGGAATATTATTAGGTACTGCAATTGCTTTCTTAGTAAATATATTACTAAAAACAAATTTAGTTACCAAGAAAATATTAAAAGAAGTAAAACTAATAGACGTATTAAAATACTTTATCATAACAATACTATTATTTGCTATATTATCATTAATCTTAACACCAGTAGAATCATACTTCGTAAGTATAAGTACCGGCTTTATAAGTACAATAATAAAACTAGGTATAGTATTTATCTTAGTAACATTAATAACCATGATAATATTATATTTAATTAGTAATGATGCCAAAAATCTTTTCAGAAGAATATTAAATATATTAAAAAGAAAACTAAAAAAATAGAGATTTTACTTTTTCTCTATTTTTTCTTTTATATTATTTTTAAAATCAATAACTTTATCCTTAACATTAATTTTAATCTTAGGAAAAGCCTTAAATAATCTACGATTAAGAATCTTACCATTAATAATCTCTTTTATCTTATGATTAAAGTCTTCAGTACTATCTTTCTTAATTAGCTTAGTAATAGTATTCTTAATTTTAATAGTAACATTAAGAGATATAATTAAATCAGTAATAAATATAACAAGTAAAACACTACCCAATATTATTAATACCTTATCACTAATCATAGCAATAACACTAGATAAGAAAGGATTAATAATATATATAAGAAGGGCACCAAGTAAACCAAACCAAATAGAATTCTCTAAACATACTCTTCCATTAATATTAAATTTCCTATTACTATAATCCCACCATCTAGCCTTAAATAACTTCTCCATAATATAACTAACCAAATATTCCATTATTGAACAAACTACTACCGCTAGAAGAAATACAGTAACAAAACTACTGCGATATCTACTAAGATATAAAATCATAATAATAGAGGAAAATCCATATATAGGACAATAAGGACCTAACAAAAAACCTCTATTAACAAACTTTTTATCTTTATTAAAAGTAACAACTACCTCAATAGCCCACCCAACAAAAGAATAAATTAAAAATAATATAAAATAAGTAAAAAAAGTTTTCATATATCTACCTCACTTTAAAAGTATACCAAAATAAGTAAAATATGTAAAGATATTGAAAAAAATAATATAATATTATATAATTAGAGGGAAGAAGGTGTATTTATGAAAAGGATATTAACAGGATTAAAACCAAGCGGAGAATTGACTTTAGGTAGTTATATTGGCGGTATAAAAGGTACTATTAAAAGACAAGAAGAGTATGAATCATTTCTTTTTGTACCAGATATGCATGCTATTACAGTAAGACAAGAACACGATTTATTAAAAGAAAGAATAAGAAAAAATGTAGCTTTATATTTAGCCTGTGGTGTAGACCCAGACAAAAATATAATATATTTACAATCAGAAAATCTATATCATGCTAATCTATCTTGGGTATTAGAATGCAACACCTACATGGGCGAAGCCTCTCGTATGACACAGTATAAAGATAAATCAAGTAAAGGAGAAAACGTTACTGTAGGACTATTTACATATCCAATCTTAATGGCCTCAGATATATTATTATATGATGCTGACTATGTACCAGTAGGAATAGATCAAAAACAACATGTAGAACTTGCACGTAATATTGCTGAAAGATTTAACAAAAACTATGGAGAAACATTCAAAATACCAGAACCATTAATACCTAAAGTAGGAGCCAAAATAATGGATTTACAAAATCCCACTAAAAAGATGAGTAAGAGTGATGAAACATATAAAGGAGTAATCCTTCTATTAGATGATGAAAAAACAATCAGAAAGAAAATAATGAGTGCTGTAACAGATAGTGAATCAAAAGTCTACTATAACCCTGAAACAAAACCAGGAATATCAAATTTACTTATTATTTATTCATCACTTAAAGAAATAAGTATAAAAGATGCTGAAGAACACTTTAAAGACTATAACTATGGTAATTTAAAAAAAGAAGTTGCCGACTTAGTTGTAGAAGTTTTAACTGATATTCAAACAAAGTATAATGAATTAATAAATAGTACTGAAATAGATGAAATACTAGATAGAGGAAAAGAAATAACTAATAAAATAGCCAAACAAAAACTAGAAGAAGTATTCAGTAAAGTAGGTTTAGGAAGATATTAAAGGAATGAATTAAAACTCATTCCTTTTCTATATATATTTCTTTATTAATAATAGTATTATATTTAGATAATTTATCTAAAACACTCTTATTAACATAAACATTATAAGTAATATTTTCATCAAAACTCTTATTAATAATTCTAGAATTTCCAAGAATATAATCAACATCTTTAATATCATTATAATTAAAAATAATATCTATATCATAACCCTTTTCTAACTCAATAATATTATTATCTCTAATAACTTCTCTAGCTACTTTAGCATAAGTTCTAGTAAGAGGCCCCACTCCTAGTTTAATACCACCAAAATACCTAATAACCACAATCAAAGTATAATTTAAATTATTACTAGTAATTTGATTCAATATAGGATATCCAGCAGTACCTGAAGGTTCATTATCATCATTAGCTCTAATATCACTATCAATAACATATCCATAACAATAATGAGTAGCATTAGGATACTCCTTTTTTATACTATATAAAATATCATTAACTTCATCTTTACTATATACTCTAAATATCAAAGAAATAAACTTAGAGTTTTTAATAATAAGTTCATATTTATCATTATTCTTAATACTAAACATAATCTCACCACCACCATTATACTATATAAAAATATAATTATCAAATACTTCTCTTATATATAATAGGTATCTCGGATACACTGTTATTAGACCTAAGGCTAATAACAGCACTTTAATACCTTAGAATTAAAATGAACAAAAAACTAAAAAAACATTGACTAACCATAGAAACATAATTATAATAGAGAGTTATATATAAGATAGAAAAGAGAAGGAGGTAATTTGAAAAAAACAATATTAATATTAACAATAATAACTCTCTTACTAGGAGGTACCATCTTTGTCATATATAAAAATAACCAAAATAGCAACGAAGAAGTCATAGATATCTTCAAAGAAGATAAAAAAGAAGAAAAAGAAGAGTCAAAAGATAATATTCCTACTACCAAAGTAACCGTAGATATCAAAGGAATGATAAATAACCCAGGAGTATACGAAGTAGATAGTAATTCCAGAGTAAACGATGTCATCACTCTTGCAGGAGGCCTAAAAGAAGGCGCAGATACCAGTAATATAAATCTAGCCAAAATAGTAAGTGATGAAATGACAATAATAATATATAGTACTGAAGAAGTACTAGAAAAATTCAAACAAGAAGTATGTATCTGCAACTGCCCATATATAGAAAATAATGCTTGTATAAATAATAATGATAATAATAGTAATTTAATAAACATAAATACCGCCACTATAGAAGAGTTAACCACACTAACCGGAATCGGAGATGTAAAAGCTGAAGCCATAATCAAATATCGAAATGAAGTAGGAAAATTTAAAACAAAAGAAGAACTATTAAATGTCGATGGAATAGGAGAGTCTCTATTTGAAAAGATTAAAGACGATATTACAGTCTAGATATATCTTCAAAATACTAACTATCTTAATCCTAATAATAACTATAATATATACTAAGTATTATCCCTTTAAATCAGTATTTAATACTAATGACACAGAATTTATAGGTATAGTCGAAGACTACATCATAAAAGATAATCAAATAAAAATAAGTCTTAAGTCAAAAGAAAGAATAATAGTAACATATAAATATACCGGTAAAGTATTTAATAATCTCTCTTATGGAGATAAAATCAAAGTAACAGGAGTACTAAAAGAACCAAGTACCAATAATATCTTCAATAATTTTAACTATAAAAAATATCTCTATAATAAAAAAATATACTATATAATCGAAGCCTCAAAAATAGATAAAATCCAAAACAATAATAACCATATATATACCATAAAAAACTTACTCTATACCAGAATAAATAGTCTAAAATCCTCTAATTATATCAAAGCATTATTATTCGGAGATAACAAACTAGATAAAGAAATAAAAACAAGTTATCAAATAAATGGAATATCTCACTTATTCTCAGTATCAGGTTTCCATATTAATTTCATAACCTCAATAATATACTTCTACTTAGATAGAGTAACCTATAATAAAAAAATAAAATACATAACAGTAGATATCTTCTTAGTATTATATCTATTACTATGTAATACTACATCATTATTAAGATGCACAGTAATGAATATTCTTCTAAGTATAAATCATCTTCTAAAAATAAATATAAAGAAAATAGACATAGTATTATTAACTCTAATACTATGTATCATAATTAATCCCTTTATTATATATGATATTGGTTTTATCTATTCTTATACCATAAGTTTCTTCCTAATACTATATAAAAACAAATATAAGACAAATAACAAACTACTAAAAATAATATATATATCCCTAATATCTTTCTTAGTATCATTACCAATAAATATATATACCTCATATGAAATAAACTTCCTAAGTATTATATTAAATATAATAATAGTACCCATAGTAAGCTTAATATTATTACCATTATCATTATTAACACTAATATTCCCTATATTAGATAATATATTATATTTAATAACCAGTATCCTAGAAAAAATATCCCTATATACATCAAACATAAATATATTCAAACAAATTCTCTCTAAACCAAGTATTATTTTAATAATAATATACTATCTAGTAATAATTCTAATACTAAGTAAAAATAAACACTACTATCTAATCTTAATATTACTAATATTTCATAAAACAATTCCCCTATATAATAGTAACCTTGAAGTAGTAATGTTTGATGTCGGTGAAGCCGACTCTATGCTAATAAGTACTCCAAGTAAAAAAGTTAATATCTTAATAGATACCGGAAGAGGAATAGACATAAACAATATAATAATCTATCTAAAAAGTATTGGTATAAGTAAACTTAACTATCTAATAATAACTCATGGTGATGAAGATCACATCGGCGGAGCCCTCTATCTAATAGATAATTTCAAAGTAGATAATGTAATTCTAAATAAAGGAGACTATACAGAATTAGAAGTAGAATTAATAACCCATCTAAAAAATAAAAATATCAAGTACACTAATAATATAAATAAAATACCATTACTAGGTAGTTATATGTATCTTCTAAATACAAAAAAATTTAGTAATGAAAACGATAATAGTATCGTAACCTATTTTGAATACCAAAAATATAAATTTCTATTCATGGGAGACTCCTCCTCTAAAACAGAAGAATATTTAATTAATAATTATAATCTTGCTAATATATCGTTCTTAAAAGTAGGTCATCATGGTTCTAACACCAGTAGTAGCCCTCTCTTTATTAATAAGATAACCCCCAAAGTATCCCTAATATCCGTAGGAAGAAATAATTTTTATCATCATCCTAATAAAGAAGTACTAACAAACCTATCAAACTCAGTAATCTATAGAACAGACATAAATAAAAGTATCAAAATAAAAATAAATAACAAAGTAAAAATAACAAAACTAAATAACAATTAGAAAGAAGGTCAAAATGAATTATTATAATGAAATAAAAAATGAATTAGTAAATAATGAGATAAATCGGAAAGTTAAAAATTATTCAATTAATAAGAGTGATTTGGATGCATATTACAATGTTGGAAGAATGTTAAGTGAAGCAGGTAATCATTATGGAGAAGGAATAATAAAAGAATATTCGAAGAGATTAACATATGAATTAGGTAAGGGTTATAGTAAGAGAAATCTATGGTTAATGTTAAAGTTTTATGAGTTGAATGAAAAAGTGCAGACACTGTCTGCACAATTATCTTGGTCGCATTATTGTGAATTACTATCTTTTGAGAATACTGATAAAATTAATTATTACATAGAATTAGTTAAAAATAATAATTTATCAGTTAGGCAGTTAAGAGAAAGAATAAAGTCTAATGAATATGAAAGACTTCCGGAATCTACTAAAAATAAATCAGTAGAACAAAAAGAATCAGATATAGTTGATTTTATCAAGAATCCAATTTTGATTAAAAATAGCAATAAGTATGATATATTTTCAGAAAAAGTATTACAAAAATTAATTTTGGAAGATATTGAAAATTTTCTAGAAGAATTAGGAAATGGATTTACATTTATAAAAAGTGAATACCCAATTAAATTAGGTAATAGATACAACTATATTGATTTATTACTTTATAATATTAAATATAGGTGTTATGTAGTCATAGAATTAAAGATAACAGAACTTAAGAAAGAGCATACTGGACAAATTATGACTTATATGAATTATATAGATAAGAATATAAAAACTATTGAAGAAAATGATACAGTAGGAATTATTATTTGTAAACAAGATAATAAATATGTAATTAAATATTGCTCTGATGAGAGAATAATTGCTAGAGAATATGAATTAGTATGATATAATAGATATAGATTAGGAGATGATTAGATGAAAATCGAACTTAGTAATTTTACTATTGAATATGACAAAGAGATTGATTATATGTCAAATATAATTTCAACATTAGAAAACAATACCATTGAAATTTTAGAATTTTTTGAACTTGAAAAACTTTCTCAAAAAAAGAAAGTAGTGATTTTTACTGATAGAGAAAAATACAAGAAACATTTGTTGCCATTTGTAAAAGAATTTAAAGAATGGATGTGTGCAGATACATACGATGGTAATATTAACTTGTTAGAAATGTCTGAAGCAAGAAAATCAAAAGAACATGAAGATATGGATATGGATGAATTTATAAAATGCATACTACATGAGTTTGTGCATTCATGTCAGCAAGAGTGGAATGAAAATTCTAAGGGTGTTAGTTGGTATTGGGAAGCATTGGCAACTAATCTAAGTAATCAAGATTATTCAACAGTTAGTTTAGAAGATTGTGATTTCGAAAAATTAAAAAGTGATTTTAATGGAACAGAAAACGGGTATAGTTACTCATATACTTTAGGAAAATACATGCTAGAAAATTATTCTAAAGAAAAATTGTTAGAATACGTTAAGAATCCAGATTTGTTAAAGCAAGATGCAAATCACATATTTGAAACAGTCAAACAATCACAAAAAAATAAAAAATTATAGAAATAGGAATTATCAATTTGATAGTTCTTTTTATTCGACTTACTTTTTGACAACAACTACATGGAGACTATGATCATATGGGAGAAGCAATTAACTTAGTTAATAATTTTAAAGTAAAAAAAGTTATATTTAACTGTGGTGAGTTTAATGATTTGGAAAAAGAATTAATTAAAGTATTAGACAAAAAGAAAATTAAATATTATTCATGTATTAAAGAATTAAATATAGATAATAACAAACTATATTTTTTACAAACAAAAGAATATGATAATGAAAATGATAATTCAAATGTTATTTATACTGAACTTGATGGTTATAAGTTTATGTTTATGGGAGATGCTGGAGTAGATAAAGAAAAAGATATATTAGATAAATATAATCTATCTAATATTGATGTATTAAAAGTAGGACATCATGGATCAAAGACAAGTAGTAGTAAATCTTTTATAGATGAGATTAGCCCAAAATATTCAATTATTAGTGTTGGAAAGAATAATAGATATGGTCATCCTAATAAAGAAGTACTAAATAATTTAGAAGGTTCAAAAATATATAGAACAGATGAAGATGGAAGTATTATGCTTAAAATTAAAAATAATAAATTAAAAATAGAGAATTGTAGTCCATAGGAGGGAGATTGATAAAATGAATGAAGTAAAAGAATATACTGAAAAAGTATTTGAAGATATAAAACATATTGATGAAAATAATCATGAATATTGGTTAGCAAGAGATTTAATGCCGTTGCTTGAATATAGTAAATGAGAAAATTTCAATAATGTAATCCAAAAAGCAATAACATCATATAAAAATAGTAATAATGATGATACATATTGGCTTCCCGAAGTCAGGAAGCCAATAATAACTGGTAAAGGTAAAGAAGAATTTATTAAAGATTATAAGTTATCTAGGTATATATGTTATTTAATAGTTTAAAATGCTAATCCTAAAAAGAAGATGGTTGCATTAGGTCAAACATATTTTGCTATTCAAACACGAAAACAAGAACTTTCTGAAAAAAGAATATAGTGAACTAACTGAAGATGAAAAAAGATTTTATCAAAGAAATTTAACTAAAAAGAGAAACTACTCTTTAAATATTGCAGCTAGAAATGCAGGAGTTAAAAACTTTGATAAATTTCATAATAGTGGATATAAAGGTCTATACAATGGTGAGACAGCTAATGATATTGCTAAAAGAAAAGGATTAAGATATAGAGAAGATATTCTAGATAATATGGGAAGTGAAGAATTAGGAACTAATTTATTTAGAATTACTCAAACAGAGGTAGCTTTAAGAGAAGATAATATTATAGGAGAAAATAATGCTAATAAAACTCACTATGATATAGGTAAAAATATTAGAGAAACAATTAAAAAAAATCATAGAACAATGCCAGAAAATTTATCAACTCCAGAAAAAAGTTTAAAAGAATTAGAAAAAGAGAAAAAAAGATTCAAATAAGCTATTTCAAGATAAAAAATCATTATAATTGTGATATAATAATTACAGGATGTGGTTATATGTCAAAGGAATCAAAATTATATTTATTTAGAGATAGAAAAGATTATATAAAGAAAATGACTAATGATGATGTAATAAATGTTATTGGTACAAAAGGTTCCGGTAAAACAACAAGTACACTGAAATATATTAATGATGATAATTATATTGTTATTAATTGTGATAGATTATATGAAATGCCAACTGATAAAGTTGTTGAGGATAAATATTTAACTGAAATAAGAGATTTTTTAAAAAATAAATATGGAAAAATATGTGAGGGTGAAGAGTTTGTAAATTGCTATAATGACATATTAGATTTTATCAAAAGTAAAAAGAAAAAAGCATTAATTGAAGGTAATGTAATCTATGATATTAAACCAATAACATTATTAAAAGGTACTGTAATTGTTAAAAGAACTGGAATAATAAAATGCTTTATACGAGCGGTGAAGAGAGATTATCCAATTAAATATTTCATAAATCAAGAAATTGAAAAGCATGGTAAAATATTAGGAAGATTCTATAGAATTAAAAATATAATAAAAAGAAGAAAAAACATTTTTAAAATTTATCATGAAATTGAAAATATAATTGATGACTTAGAAACATATAAAAATGATTAACTGTAATTATTGATTTAATTGCAGTTTTTTCTTTATATAAATTCGTATGCATAAATGTATGTTATCACATGGTGATGAAGATCACATCGGCGGAGCCCTCTATCTAATAGATAATTTCAAAGTAGATAATGTAATTCTAAATAAAGGAGACTATACAGAATTAGAAGTAGAATTAATAACCCATCTAAAAAATAAAAATATCAAGTACACTAATAATATAAATAAAATACCATTACTAGGTAGTTATATGTATCTTCTAAATACAAAAAAATTTAGTAATGAAAACGATAATAGTATCGTAACCTATTTTGAATACCAAAAATATAAATTTCTATTCATGGGAGACTCCTCCTCTAAAACAGAAGAATATTTAATTAATAATTATAATCTTGCTAATATATCGTTCTTAAAAGTAGGTCATCATGGTTCTAACACCAGTAGTAGCCCTCTCTTTATTAATAAGATAACCCCCAAAGTATCCCTAATATCCGTAGGAAGAAATAATTTTTATCATCATCCTAATAAAGAAGTACTAACAAACCTATCAAACTCAGTAATCTATAGAACAGACATAAATAAAAGTATCAAAATAAAAATAAATAACAAAGTAAAAATAACAAAACTAAATAATAATTAGAAAGAAGGTCAAAATGAATTATTATAATGAAATAAAAAACGAACTAATAAATAATGAAGTATACAAAAGTGTAAAAGATTATTCAAAGAATAAAAATGAACTAAGTACTTATTATAATGTTGGTAAATTGCTAATTGAAGCCCAAGATGGTGAAGAAAGAGCTAAATATGGTGACGGCTTAATAAAAGAATACTCAAAAAAATTAAGTGAGGAATTGGGAGGAAAATATAATATAACTACATTAAAAAGAATGAGACAATTTTATTTAATTATTGAAAAAGGTGCCACACTGTGGCACCAATTGACATGGAGTCATTATAGAGAACTTTTGACATTTGATAATATTGATGAAATTAACTATTACATAAAGCAAACTGAAATTTATAATTTAAGTGTTAGAAAGTTAAGAGAAAAAATAAAGTCTAAAGAGTATCAAAGACTAGATGATAATACTAAATTAAAGTTAATAAATAAAGAAGAAACAGTAGTAAGTGATTTTATAAAAAATCCTATAGTAATAAGAAATAAATACAACATAGATAAAGAATCTATAACAGAAAAAATATTGCAAAGATTGATACTTGAGGATATACCATCATTTTTAAAAGAATTAGGTAATAGATATTCAGTAACTACACTTAAGTATATGAGAATGTTTTACCTATTAATCGAAAAAGGTCAACCACTGGCTGACCAATTAACTTGGTTTTATTATTGTGAATTATTGTTTATTAAATATAATATTTACTATTTTTAAAGCATTTATATAGTTTTGTATTTTTAAATGATATATAAATCAATATAAAATAAAATATTGCAAATATCACTCTGTTATGATAAAATAAATGTGAAATGTAGGTGTATTATATATGAATAAAAAAATTAAATTGCTACTACTTTGTATCATATCACTAACACTTTTATTTACAAAATCGAATGATGTACTAGCAGTAGAATGCGATACAAAAACAGCAGAGCAATTAGCAAAAATTATATATCATGAAGTTGGAGCTGATACCGCTAAAAATAAAGATGATAACTTTTTTCAAAGATTAACGACTGCAAGCATAGTATTAAATAATGCTTACAACAAAAAAGGTAGTACTACGTATGAAAAGTTAATGAACTTGACTGATGGAAATTATCAAGGATATAGTGAATATAAAAACAATAGTTTTAGTAGTGAAGTTGCTCAAAGTAAACAAAGTGAAATGCTTTATATAGCAGAACTTGTTTTAACTGGTAAATATAATTTACCCAAAAATATGACATTACAAGCATCAAAAAGTATAGTTAATAAATATGGAACAGTATGGTTCTATATAGAAAATCCTGGCTATGAAGACACTTATTTCGGTTATGAGGGAAGTTCTTTAAGTAATACTAATGTATTTGGAAGTAAACTTTCTGATACAACATCAGATTATTATAAAAAACTAGCAAAAAAATATGAAAAATCATCTTATGACACAACTTCCAGTACAGTATGTAATGGAAAAACAAAGCCTTCACCAACACCTAATGAAGGTGGTAATAGTGGAAGTAGTAGTAGCACTAGTACTAAAGGAAATACAACAATAGTAGATGCTTGTACTAATCCAGATATACTTAGAGTCATATATTTTGGTAGATTAATTGTAGATATAGTAAAAATTGTTATTCCAATAGGATTAATAATTATGGGAATGATAGACTTTTCAAAATCTATTGTTACTAGTGATGATGGAGTACAAAAGAAAAACATGAAACTATTAGTAAAAAGAATCGTTTTCGCAGTACTTGTCTTCGCAGTTCCTTGGATAGTAGAAGTTTTAATGATAAATTTAGGTAATTTAACAGAAGGCGTTAACTTTACTGATTGTTTAGAAAATGCTACTGGTGATTGTATCGATCAATTGGAAAATGGGTATTCACGTTGTTATTCAAAAGATGAATATTCTTGTTATTATTGCCCATCATCAGATAAGTATTTATGGAGACCAGGTAGTCCAAGTGAAAATTGTCCTGGTGGAATAGGTTGGAGTAAAAAGACAAATATAGAAGAAAAAAATTGCAAATAATTAAAGTATAACTAAGTATGGTTATACTTTTTTTCTAAAAATAAGATTATGTAATTGACTAAAAATCTTCAAAATGGTATACTTTATATAGTAGGAAAGTAGGAATCTTATGAAAAAGAAAAAAGTGGTTAAAAAAGAGTATGATTATAGAAGAACTTTTCTAGTTTTTACTATAGTATTTAGTATTATTATAGGAATAAGTACTTATTGGATCTATGCCTATAAACATAAACATCCTTATCTAGAAGATAATATAATCAATTATAAAATAGATAGTTATGTTAAAACCAAAGGTAATGTTGTTTATTTAGAAAATATTGATAATAAAGTTACAGATGATTTTGTTAATAAACAGCATAAAATTATAAATAACAATAAAATTATCGATACCGATATAACTAAAACAATATATAAAAATATTTTGTCAATAAAAATAAGTTATATTCTATATGGAGATTTATCTAACTATGAAGAGATTTTGATTTTAAATTATAATCTAAAAGATAAAAAAATAGTAAATAATGATAATCTTTTAGAAATGACTAATGTTACATACAAAGATATAGCTGATTCACTATTTACTGATTATATAAAAATAGAAGATACTAGTAGTGTGGTCATAGATGCTATTACCAATGAAAAACTTACTGGTACAGAATTTAATGATAATAGTTATAAATATATAACTAGAATAAGAGAAAACTTGCCTGATATAATGAGTTTATATATCAAAGATAATAAATTATATTATGCAGTAAAATTAAAAGATATAAATAAATTATGCTACCAAACAAACATAGATGTTAGTGGTAAATATATAGATAAAGAAATAGATAAATTATAAGGAGGAAATTATGGAAAGTATTTTATCTGCAACCGCAATTGGAATAGGGGTAATGGTTGGACTTGCATTTTTAGGATTAGGACTAGGAGTAGGCCTACTAGGAGGAAGAGTAGCTGAAGCCGTAGGAAGAAACCCAGAAACTAAAAATGATGTAGTACATTCAATAATGACAATATTAATAATATTTTCAATATTCTTATTATTCTTATTTGCATTTTGTTTCTTATTATTATTCTTTAATCCATTAGTGGGATAATATGACTTTATTTATTATCTCTTTTGCTGTTATTATACTACTTGTAGTATTAATGAGCTTAATACTTAAGAATGCTGTAAAAGAAGTAGATAAAAAATCTAAATCATACTTTGTAGATAAACTACAAGAGTATGATTACCTAATAGATGAAAAAGAAAAGAAACTTTCTGAATTAGAAAGCGAATTAGAAAAAAGAAAGAATGGATTAAAAGATGGTAATGGTGATATCAATAATCCTAACTATGATTTTGATAGTAGTATTATTGATATGCTTACTGAAACAAATTATCTTGATAAGAATATATTTGAATTAAATAAAAAAATAGAAGAAAAATTTATAATTAATTATGAAGATTTACTTAAAGATTTTTTATCAAATATTAAAGATAATAATAAATATGACTTTACTCTTAAACTTAGAAATAAATTTACACCTGACGAAATATATAAGATAGAAACTTTATTGCCTGAAGAGAGAGATAAGTATTTAAAAGAATTATTAACTGATGAAGAATACAAAGTATATGAAATATTTGTGATAAGTAATAAGTTTAATATGGTAGATTTTATAGATTATCTAAATAGATTAATTGAACTTAATAATCCTACTGTTACTGTACTTGTACCAAATAAAAATATTAATTATGATTATATTGATAGTAAAATCAAGACTAAAGTATCAGATAATATATATAGAGGAATTAAAATTATTTATAAGAATAAAGTATATGACTTTAGTTTAAATGAAGGGAATGTGTGATATGGAACTTAATAAAGTAAATAAAAAAGTTGAAGATATTAAGAATAATGATAATATCTTTTCTGTTGGCAAAGTAATAAAAGTTAATCCTTATACTGTTATTGTATCAGGACTTAATGATATTACTTATTATGAAGAAGTAAATATTGATGATAAAGCTAAAGGATTTGTTTTTACTGTAGGTAAAAATAATGTCACTATTTCTCTAATTGAAGTAAAAGAAAAAATAAATCCAGGTGATTCTGTATATGCTTTAAAGAAACAATTTAAATGCTTATTTAGTATGGATTCAATGGGTAAAGTTATTGATATCTTTGGTAATGATTTAATAGCAGGCAAGAAATTCGATAACTTAGTAGAAGTATCAATTGAAAATGACCCCATTCCTATTATGGATAGAGATCTAGTTACTAGAGAGTTTTTAACTGGTATTACTGGTATTGATATGCTATATCCTATTGGTAGAGGTCAGAGACAATTAATAATAGGAGATAAGAAGACTGGTAAAACACAAATAGCCTTAGATGCTATAGTTAATCAAAAAGATAAAAATATGGTATGTATTTATGTAGCTATAGGTAAGACTAAGAAAGAAGTTAAAGATATTTATTATGATCTCACTAAGAGAGGTGCTGCATCTTATACAATTATTATAGCTTCATTCAATGATGAACTTCCTAATAGAACATATTTAACTCCTTATGTTGCTCTTTCGATAGCTGAAGAGATGATGATGGATTCTTATGATGTATTAGTAATAATAGATGATTTAAAGAAGCATGCTGATGTATATAGACAGATATCTCTTGCTAGTGGTAAAACTCCAGGTAGAGATGCTTATCCTTCAGATATCTTTTATGCTCATTCCAGATTACTTGAAAAAGGATGTCAACATAAGAATGGAGGTTCTATTACAATACTTCCAATAGTAGAAACTAAATCTTCAGATATTACAGATTATATATCTACAAATATTATATCTATATGTGATGGACAACTTGTTTTATCTAGTAAAAACTTTGCTAAAGGACAAAAACCAGCATTAAACTATGGATTATCAGTATCCAGACTTGGTGGTAATGTACAGGATCCTGATATGAAGAAATTAGGTAGTTTAGTAAGAAGAGAATTACTAGAATATTTGGAAGTTAGAGATATATATGAACTTGCTAATATTGATGAAATGGGAGAAGAATTACAACATAGAATGAAGGAAGGTAAAAAGATTCTTGATAAATTAAGTCAAAATAAATTTTCTCCAAAGAGTAAGGAAGAAATGTTAAGTTTATATAAGTTCCTAGAAGAAGGTGAAGATAATGCAAGTAGGTAAGATAATAAAAATTAGTGATATATCTATAGAGATAATCTTATCAAGTACCAATATAAAGATAGGGGATATTCTTAAAGTAGAAGGAGACACTGAAGAAAAATATTTATTTGAAGTAGTTGAAGTAAATAATATATCTGCGACTTGTGTAAGTTTATATTCTACTAGAGGACTACAAAAGGGTAGTATAGTTTTAAAGAAAGCTGACGAGCTAGAAGTAGAATATTCTGATAAAATATTAGGAAGAATATTTGATTCATATGGTAATCCTATTGATGGTTTACCATTTGAAAGTGAAAGAAAAGTATCTGCGAATAATAGTGCTGTATCTTTAAAAGAAGTAAAAGTTGAAACTGAACCATTATGGACTGGTATTAAAGTAATTGACTTCTTTGCTCCACTGCAAAAAGGATTTAAAATGGGATTACTTGGAGGTGCAGGAGTTGGTAAGACAGTACTTATTAAAGAGTTAATTCATAATATATATGCTAGTTCTAATGCAAGAGCAGTATTTGTTGGAGCAGGAGAAAGAAGCCGTGAAGGTAAAGAATTATACGAAGATATGAAAAATTCTAACTTACTTGATAAGATGGCCATGGTATATGGACAAATGGGTGATAATCCAATATCAAGAAGTAAGAGTGTAAGCACTGGACTTAGAATGGCCGAGTACTTAAGAGATGAGAAAAAAGAGGATGTATTAATCTTCATAGATAATATATATAGATTTATTCAGGCTAAAGCAGAAATAGCTACTGACTTAAAAGAGTTATTAATAGAAAATGGTTATCCATCTAATATGGCTAGTGAAATAAGTAGTATTGAAGAGAGAATTAATTCTAATAATAATGGTTCTATTACTTCATTTCAAGCTATTTATATACCAGCGGATGATTTAACCGATGATGCAGTACAAACTACGATGAGTTATATGGATGGACAAATAGTACTTGATAGAAAGATATCTGAATTAGGATTATATCCCGCAATTAACGTATTTAAATCTACTTCTAAATTAGTAGATATAGAAAAGATAGGAGAAAGACATTTTAAATTAGTTGAAAGAGTTCTTGCTTATTTAACTAGATATGAAGAACTAGAGGAAATAATTGCTGTACTTGGTATTGAAGAATTATCTGAAGAAGATAAAAAGATATTCCATAGATCAAGAAAATTAAGAAACTATTTCTCCCAGCCAATGTTTGTAGCAGAACCATTTACTAATATTAAAGGAGAATTCGTTGATATAAATGATGTACTTAACGATGTAGAGAATATTCTTGAAGGTAAGTATGATGATGTTGATGAAAGTAGATTTAGATATATAGGTAAAATAACATGGACGGAATAAAAGTAAAAGTATTTGATATTAGAAATGGTATGAGAGTATATGATAACATTAAAATAATAAGAATAATAAGTAAAGACTATAATCTTTTAATTATGAAAGACTATTTACCCATAATAGGAGAAATAGAAGGATCAGTTGATATAAAGAATGATGTAGTAAATGAATCATTTAAAAATATCAAAGCCTTTTATATGAATAGTGATAATGTCTTTAATCTAATGATAAAAGAGGGATAGTATGGAGAATGTATTATATTTTGCTAGTGTTGGATTAATAGTATTAATATCCTTATATGCAATATTAAAAATATTAATAAAAAAATTCAATCCAGAAGAATCAAAAGTAAATATATACGGAATACTACAAGGTATGAAAAATACTGAGATAATTAGTTTATCATGTAGTATTGTTAGTTATATCTTCTTACTATACATAATGGCTTCATTTATAGATTTAAATCTATATATAGCATTAATATCTTTATCATTAACTCTTATCAGTGGTCTTTTAATAAAAAATAAAAAAGTAATAATAAATCTTTTACTAGATTTAATATCACTAGGAGGAATTAAATTAGTATATTTAATTCATGATTATATTATAAATGAATATTACTCTGTATGGATGCTATTACTATTAGTATTCTTAATGATATTCTTATTACTATATTTATCATATACATTACTTAAAAATATTAAGAATGTAGTAATTAGAAATAAATATGTAAGAAAGGGTGGTAAGGATGAGAATAAAAAACGTAGTTAAAGTAATGAACTTCCACTCCTTACTTAGAATTGAGGCTTCTAAAAGAGAAGCCAGTCATTATCAAAATGTTGGTGATGAAATAACTAATATAATAAGAAGTATTCTCTATAATAGAAATTTAGTTCTAGATAAAAAAATAATTACTCCAAATCCAGATAATCCTAAACTTAATATATATATAGCTAATGATTATGGATTCTGTGGTAATTTTAATTCTCAGGTAGCCCATCAAATAAGACAAGATAAAGATGTTTATAAAATAATTATAGGTAAAAAAATAGTATATAGTGATGATAAAACATTATTAAAAATAGAGAAAGATAACTTTAATAATGAACTTGGTAGAATAGAGAAGACTATAGATGAATCTATACATAATGCAGCATATAGTGAGATTAATTTATATTATAACCACTATAACTCAAGTACATCTTTTGAATTCAAAAAATTAAATCTATTTCCTTTAAAATTTGAAGGGGAATATTATAGTAATAAAGACTTTGTTATAGAGACAGATATAACTAGTATGATTTATAGCCTGCTTACTTTCTATATAATGTATCAACTTAGAATGTGTGAATGTATCAGTAGAGCTGCTGAAAACACAATAAGAAACCAAATAACCAGAGAAGCAATAGATAAAATAGAACAAATAGAAGAAGAGCAAAGTAATGAATTAAGAAAAGAAAAGAAAACTATTCTAATTAATAAAACAGTAGATAATTATAAGAAATTATCTTATATGGAGGCTGACAATGGATAAATTTGATTATATTACTGCGACTATTGAAGAAGAAAAAGTAAGAGTAGAAAAAACAATAAAATATTTAAAAGAAAATAATTTAGTAGATGAATTACCTGAATATCAAGAAAGATATAATAATATATTAAAATATTTAACTGCTAAAGAAAGATATTTTAAAGTATTAGAAAGTGTTAAGCTAGATAAAGAAAAGCTAGAAGAATTAAATAGAATTAAAGATGAATATGAAGTAGATAATATACTACTTGAAGATACTCTTTTATCTAAGTTTAATGAAGATACTTTTGGTAAATATAGAAATGTATTATATGAAGATATTAAAAATCAAGATAAAGAAGTACAAGATATATTATATCTACTACTAGAAAAACAAAGTAATTATAGTGAATTAGTAATTAAAAGAGATAGATTAAAAGGTAAAATAGATAAAAATAAATATCCTAAAACTTATAATACTTTATATTCACAAGATATTATTATTGAAAAACAAGATAGTATCTTAGAAAAAATATTTGTAGTAGAAAATAGTATTAAAATAGAAAAAGATAAATTATCTTCAATTGAAGATAGTGTTATGACAGATAGTATATTAAAGTTATTATATGAATTTTGGATAGTTAATTCATATGATCCAAGTAAAGTAGATAAAACTAAATTATTTATAACTAATAAAACATTTACTAGTTATAAAAATAATATTCCAGAAATAAAAAAAGAGGTAGTACCTCCAAAAGAAGAATATAAAGAAATTAAAATAGATAATCTAAAACTTCCAGGTCTAGATGAAGAAAAACCAATAGATATTGATGGAAAAGATTATCTAAAATAAAAAAATCATATTGATAATTATATCAAGTTTTGCTATAATTAATATGATGATAGGAGGAAGAAAAAATGATAGAAGAAAAGAAAAAAGTAAATAGACCATTAGTCTATGCCATATTAGGAGTAACCCTATTAGTACTAGCAGTATCTGGTAGTGCTTATGCATTCTTTACTGCACAAGCAACAAGTGATCAGTTCTCTGGTAATACAATTGACGTTCAAATTAAAAAACCAGTAGTAACTCTAGTAGTAGGTGATAAAACAAAAGGTTTAATTCCTATACATGATGGCTCAGTAACAGGCCATACTACTAATCAGTTAACTACTGCAGTTAGTGGTACCAATAAATGTGTAGATAAGAATGGTTATATGGTTTGTCATGTTTATAAGGTAACATTAAGTAATGAAGGTAGTACAGCCACTACAGTAGATACTTCAATTACATTAAATACTGGAGGAGCTGCAAATGTTACTTGGGCTAAGATGACTAATCAAACAACATTTGGTTCATTAAAAGGTACTGACAATTCTTTAGCAAAAGGAACTGCATTAAGTGCAAATGGAACTGCTGATCTATATTTTGTTGTATACTTAAAGAATACTGGTTCTGATCAAACTGGTACTGATGCTGGTAAAACATATAAAGGTACAGTAACAGTAGTTGCAAGTACTGGTTCTACTCTTGAAGCACAATTCTAATTATTAAAATAATAGTGAGAAATCACTATTATTTTTTTCTAAAATATGAGAAATAAGTATTGCAAAAATAGTCGGTATTTGATACAATTATTATTGTAAAGGAGGATTGAAAAAGATGAATGAAAATAAGAAAGGAAGTACACTTTATGTAGTATTAGGTGTTGCTACATTAGTAGTAGCTATAATTGGCGCTACATTTGCATACTTTAGTGCTCAAGCTAGTACCAAAGATGGCGATATCTCTGGTGGCACAAGTGATGTCGGTGCTGCTTTGTCATTAAATGTAACTAGAGATTTGGTTGAAGCAAGTAGTGAAGAAGGTACAACTGTTAACTATAATAATTTAGTACCTGCAGAAATTTCTAATGAAACTGATATAAAAAATGCTATAGATAATAAGTGCATAGGAACAAGCGGATATGTTGGATGCCATGTTTACAAAATTGAAGCAGGTTCTTCAGAGGCACTTACAAGTGCAAGTATTAGATTAGCAGATTTACAAACTACTGCTACTGACTATGCTAGCTGGAAATTCTATCTATATAAATTAGATGAAAGTGGTAATGTTACTATAATTTCTGATGCTAAGAATACAAATCATAGCTTTGCTGCATATGATGCAGAATCTACTAGTAGAGTATATACATATAGTGCAGGAACTCCAAGTGGATTTGATATGCATAATAATGCAAGTTTAAATGGAAATACTACCTATTATTTAATGGTTTATTTAGAGAATAAAGAAAATGTTTCACAAAATCCTAACGAAACTTCAGCTACTGAAAGCGGAACTGGTACCTATTCTGGTATAATAACTATGGATGCTGCTGGTGGTAAAGTATATGCTAAGTTCGAAGCAAAAGTAGGCAATTAAAAATTATTTATTAAGGAAGAAACGTTCTTCCTTTTTATTTTAAAAAAATAATTATTTTGAAAATGAAAAAAATATCAAAAAACTATTGCAAAAAGAATTTATATTTGATACAATTATTATTGTAAAGGAGGATTGAAATAAAATGGAAGAAAATAACAGAAAGGGACCTGGCGTATTTTACGCTGTAGTAGGTGTTGCTACATTAGTAGTTGCTATAATTGGTGCTACATTTGCATACTTTAGTGCTCAAGCTAGTACTGGAGCTGAGGATATCAAAGGTGGTACTTTGGATATTAAACAAAGTTTCTCTGTTGAAGCGGTAAGAGTATATAAAGATGAAACTGTAGCTAGTGATAATCTTGTTCCATCAGATGCTGGTGCAAATATTACCAATATTAAAAATGCTATGACTGCTAAATGTGTAAATAAAGGTTATACAGGATGTCATATTTATAAAATAACTGCTAAATCAGGACAAACATTAAATACTGCATCATTAAATCTTACATTAACACAAACAGGTGCAACTGATGTAGCTGCTTGGAAATATGTAACATTTACTGGTGAGGGCGATGCTGCTGCATTAGTAGAAGGAAAATCAGGAAGTTTTAATGTTCTTGATACTGCTCCTGTAGACTTACACAGTGGCGCTAGTGTAACTGGTGGAACAGATGTAGTTTACTATTTAATGATTTATTTAGAAAACAAAGATGCATCTCAAAATGAGCCTGGTGATAACCTAGCAACTGGTTCTTATGTTGGTAAAGTTACATTCCAAGCTGCTGGTGGTACTGTTTCAGCTACATTTGCTGCTTAGTAATATGTTATTTAAAATATAGTAATGATTATAATTACTATATTTTTTTTATGCCTTAAAATTAAAAAGTGTGCTTTTGCACACTAATTATGTTCTTCTTTTATTAATACCTAGAATACTTGCAAATACTCCAATTAATATCATTAATATTAAATATAATATTCCTATTAAAGTAATATTTTTAGTAATTATGTTAAATAATAAAAATATTATTATCCATATACCACTATACTTTAATCCTTCAATATATCCCTTTTGATTAGAAGTTTTTCCTAATTTATAACTACCTATAAATATAGAAATTAATGGTATAAATAATTCTAATACTTTAAGTATAGTTCCATTTAGAATATTAAAATAATTAAAAATAGTAAGTATTATTATACTTGATAAAAAGATACCTAAAGACCAAATAAAACTTTTTAAATAATTCATTAGCATATTATCACCAATAAATATTATGTATTTGTATAAAAAAATATACTTTGGTACATAATGGTAATGGTGATAATATGTATATAGTTATGATTAGAACAGTATTTTTTTATTTCTTTATATTTCTAATATATAGAATAATGGGTAAAAGAGAACTAGGACAACTTAGTATTATTGATTTAATTGTATCTTTACTAATTGCAGAACTTACTATAATTAGTATAGAAAATTATAAGGAATCTATTTTATATTCTTTAGTACCAATAGTAATATTAGTATTACTTCAGTGTATATTATCATATATTGGTTTAAAAAAACCTAAGTTTAGAATATTTTTAGATGGTAATCCTTCAGTTATTATTAAGAATGGTAAAATTAATTATAATGAGATGTTAAAACAAAGATATAATTTAGATGATTTATTGGTACAATTGAGAGATAAAGGTTATAGAAGTATTGAAGAAGTAGAATATGCTATATTAGAAAGTAGTGGTACCTTATCTATATTTCCTTATGAAAATGGTAAGAGCCCATTACCACTTCCTATAATATTAGATGGTAATATACAAGAAGATACAATCAAACATTTAAAGAAAGATAAAAAATGGGTATATAACTTTTTAGATAAAAAAAATATAAATATTGAAGATGTATTCTTTGCCTTTTATAAAGATAAAAATATATTTATAATTAGAAATGATGATTTAATTAAGTAATATTTGTTATACTTTAAGTCATAACAAATTATTGTAAGTAAGTATTTATCATAGTATAATATTATTGGTGAAGTAAGATGGAAGACAAAATTAATAAATTAAAAGACATAATAAATAATAGTAAGAAAATAGTATTTTTTGGAGGAGCAGGAGTATCTACTGAAAGTGGAATACCTGACTTTAGAAGTAAAGATGGCTTATATAATATGAAGTACGATTATCCACCCGAATTAATACTTAGTCATAGTTTCTTTTATGATGATACTGAAGAATTTTATAAATTTTATAAAGATAAGATGAATAGTTTAAATTATAAGCCTAATGTTACTCATTATTATTTAAGTGAGTTAGAAAAAGAGGGTAAATTACTTGGTGTAATTACACAAAATATTGATGGATTACATAGTAAGGCAGGTAGTAAGAAAGTATTAGAATTACATGGTAGTATTATGGATAATTATTGTATTAAATGTCATAAATATTATGATGCTAATTATGTATTTGATTCTAAAGATATACCTAGATGTACTTGTGGTAGTATTATAAAACCTAATGTAGTATTATATAATGAATCACTTCCGGAAGATGTATGGAATGAAGCTATTAAATTAATTAAAGAAGCTGATACTATGATAATTGGTGGTACTTCATTAACAGTTTTTCCAGCAGCTTATTTGATAGATTATTTTCATGGTAGTAATTTAGTTCTTATTAACAAAGATAAAACTAGTTATGATGATAGATGTACTCTTGTCATAAATGATAAATTAGGTAATGTATTTAGTAAATTATAAAGTATTACTATAAAAAGTGGTACTTTTTTCTTATATGCAACATAAATTATTGTGAGGGGTGATATCTTTTGTCTGCATATAAAGAAATAGTAACAAAAGCAGTAGTAGGTAAAGGTAAAAAGTATTATAGAAATACCTATACTATAAATACTGATAGTAAACCTAATACTGTGCTTGGATGTTGGGTAATAAATCATAGATTTTCTGGTAAAGAAGTAGATGATAGAATAGAAATAGATGGTTCTTTTGATGTAAATTTATGGTATTCTTATGATAATGATACTAAGACATCTGTTATAACTAAAAATATACCATATAAAGAAATGGTAACAGTAGCCCAAAAAGAAACTACTGATTCTTCAAGTAAAGATATTATAGTAAGAAGTTTAAAACAACCTAGTTGTATATCCGCTAAAGAGAAAGATAATACTATAGTTATTGATATTGAAAAAGAATTAGGTGTTGAGATAGTTGGTGATACTAAGGTTAAAATTGCTATTGAAGAAGATGAAGAACCATGGGATGAAATACCAGAAGATGTAACTGATGATACTATGAAAGAAATAGATGATAATGTTGATCCTAACTATATTAAAGAAGAAAAATAAATCTTCTTTTTTTTTCTTGAATTATATATAAAAATATGATAATATTTATATGTAGGATATGGTGATGATTATGAAGAGTAAAATTACTACAAGTATATTAATTGTAGTTATAGTTATTATTGCAGTAGTAGGTATTACTTTTGCTTATATTACTTGGACTAGTGGAAAGATTAATACTACTGGTAATAGTGAATGTTTTAATGTTTTATATGCTAAAGGAACAGATATAGGTAGTGATCAAAATACTGCTACATTAATGCCTTCGAATGATTATACCGGAGGATTATCGTCTACTGTTAAAATAGGTTTTAGCAGTACCTGTACTAATGTAAGTGGTACTGGTATAATCAAATTAAATACTCTAGATACCACAAGTAGTAATTTATATAGAACAGGACTTCTTAATTATGTAGTATTAAAAAATGGTACTAAATTAACTGAAGGCAATATTACTAGTTCAGGTACTAAAAGTATAAATGTAGGTACACTAAAGAAAGTAAGTAGCATAAGTGATGCCGATAATTATACGGTATATGTATGGATAAGTAATGATTTAGTACAAAATGAAGATGCTTTTTCAAGTTATTATGGTAATATAACCGCTAGTGTAGAACAGGTGAGTGATTAGTATGAAGAAGAAAGTAATATATAGTATTATTATAGTTTCAGTAATCATAATTCTATCAGTAGCGGTAACTTATGCAGTATATACTTTTAGCGGCGTAGTAAATATATCAGGTACCAGTGAATGTTTTGATGTTAATTATGTTAAAGGACAAGATATAGGTAGTGATAGTAATCCTGCTAATTTTGTGTTAGCAAGTACTTATACTGAAGGATTATCTTCAGTAATAAAGGTTAATTTAAAAGATACTTGTACTATAACTAATGGTACTGGTACATTATATTTAAATACCGATACTAGCGTAACTTCAAGTACATTGTTAAGTGGTAAATTATTAAAATACCAAGTATTAGATGGTACTACTCCAGTTGGTAGTGGAATAGTATCAAGTGCTGAAAGTATAGAAATATATAAAGATATACCAATAACCACTACAGTAAAAACAATAACAGTATATATATGGTTAGATGGTAATTTAGTTACTGAACAAAATCAAAATGAAATACTATCTAGTGTATATAAAGGACATATAAGCATGGATATAAAGAGTGGCGATAAGTAATGGATAAAAAAAGAAAATATTTTTAATAACTGGTATATCACTCTTAGTATTAATAGCTATAGTAGGAGGTACTGGAACAAGTGATAATCCATATTTAATTAATAAATAATATCTTAGTATATATACTATGCTTATATATAATAGGTATGTAGATACATTAGATTAAGACTTTTAAGGCTTAATCTAACACTAATAAGACTTAGAATAAGGCTTATAGTGCATAAAATAAAGAAAAAATATAAAAATTGGTTGACTTTTAGATAAGTATATAATATAATTAACTAGAAACGGAAAGAAGATTATATTTATCTCACCTGATTACACATAGTAATAGGTAAAAAGCCAACCTAGAATATACATTATATTTTTAATTAGCTTTTTATAGATAAATGAATACTTCTTTAGTATTCATTTTTTTGGAGGTGTTAGCTATAGCTACTTTAAAGGATAATCCTATCAACGAACAAATTAGATGTAAGGAAATGATGGTAATTGGACCTAATGGAGAACAATTAGGAGTTAAGTCTAAACAAGATGCATTAACATTAGCAGGTTATGCCGGCTTTGATTTAGTACTTATGAGTGATTCTGGTAATATGCCAGTATGTAAAATTATGGACTATAATAAGTTTAAGTATGAGAAGAAAAAGAAAACTAAAGAAGCTCAGAAAAAACAAAGAGAAACTATGATCGAAACTAAAGAGTTTAGATTATCAGTTAATATTGATATTCATGATTTTAATACTAGAGTAAATAACGCTAGAAAAGCTTTTGAAAAAGGTAATAAAGTAAAAGCAAGTATTAGATTTAAAGGAAGACAAATTGCTCATCCAGAACTTGCTAAAGAAGTTCTAGATAGATTTTATGAAAAAGTTAGTGATGTATCAGACATAGAAACTAAACCTAAAATAGAAGGTAGAACTATGTATATGATGCTTGCACCTAAAAAATAGAAGGAGGATATTATGACTAAAGTTAAGAAGAATAAAATGAAGACACATAAGGGAACAAAAAAAGTATTAAATATTAGACAAAGTGGTTCTATTAGTAAATCAAGACAAGGAACACTTCATAATACTGGTAAGAATAGTGCTGCTAGAGCAAGTAGTAAGAAGAAAGGTACAGCTCTTTCTAAAGCAGACTACAAGAGAATTAAAGATATAATATAGGAGGATAGTAATGACAAGAGTTAAAGGTGGCACTGTTGCACGTGCTAGAAGAAAAAAAGTTTTAAAAGAAGCAAAAGGTTACTTTGGTAGTAAACATAGATTATATAAAACTGCTCATGAGCAAGTTATGCATTCTGGAGTTTATGCATTTAGAGATAGAAAGCAAAACAAGAGAAACTTTAGAAAATTATGGATCACAAGAATCAATGCTGGATGTAGAGAAAATGAAATCTCTTACTCTAGATTTATTGATGGATTAAATAAAGCAGGAGTTACTGTTAATAGAAAAATGCTTAGTGAATTAGCTATAGATAATCCTAAAGCATTTGCTGATTTAGTAGTAATTGCTAAAGATGCATTAAATGGTAAAACTTATACTCCAAAGAAAGTAGTAGTTAAAGAAGAAGTTAAAGAAACTAAGACTACTGCTAAAAAGGCTGCTAGTGAAAAGAAACCAGCTGCTAAAAAAACAACTACTAAAAGTACTAAGAAAACTGAAGAAAAGTAATATTTCTTCTTTTTTTATACAATTTTGGGAAATTGTGGTATTCTGTTGACATATTTTATAAAATTGATACAATAAATTGTACAATTAAAAAATATTTATTATAGCTGTGCTTTGCGAGTTAGTACAAATAATTAACCGGCAAAATAACCGGCAAAATAACCGGCATATAATAAATAATATAAATTATGTTAAGGAGGTACATGGTGTTAGATTTAATTGAAAGTTCAAGAATTGAGTTTAAAATAAAGATGGTGGACAATTTGGAAGAAACTATAATTGCGTTTTTAAATAGTAAAGATGGTGGCATAATTTACCTTGGAATCAATGATAAGGGAAAAATCATAGGTTTAAATGGCAATTTAGATTTGCTGCAAAGAAAAGTTAAGGATAGAATTATTTCTAATATAGAACCATCTGCTTTAGGATTATTTGATTTGGAAATTTTAGAAAAAGATAATAAAAAATATTTAAAAATAATCATAGCAAGAGGTTTAGAAAAGCCTTACCATATAAAGGGAATGGGAATGACTTCTGATAGCTGCTTTATCAGAGTGGGAAGTTCTAATGAAAAAATGAGTGATTATTTAATAAGTGAAATGTTTAAAGAAAGAACAAAAAACTCGATAAAAAATATTGTTTCACCTAATCAAAACTTAACTTTTACAGACTTAAAAATATACTATAAAGAAAAAGGCTTTGATGTTGGAAGTAATTTTGAAAAACAATTGAATTTTTTTACCTTTGATAATAAATATAATTATTTAGCATATCTTTTAGCTGATGAAAACACTATATCTATCAAAGTGGCTAAGTATGTTGGTACTGACGTTGATGAATTAATGGAAAATTATGAATTCGGTTATTGCTCATTAATAAAGGCGACAAATCGTGTGCTGGAAAAGTTTAGAGTAGAAAATAAAATATTTACTAAAATAACATATCCAGAGAGAAAAGAACAACCAATGTATGATTATAATGCAGTAAGGGAAGTTATTATAAACGCTTTGGTACACAATGATTGGACTACTGAATATCCTCCTAAATTCGAGCTTTTTAGTGATAGATTAGAAGTTTCTTCATTCGGTGGTATACAAAGTGAATTTACCGAAGATGAGTTTTTGGAGGGATATTCGGCTCCTAAAAATCCGGAATTGATGCGTGTATTCAGAGATTTAAAGCTTGTTGAACATTTAGGAACAGGTGTTAGAAAAATTTTAAAAAAATATAATAAAGATGTTTATCACTTTTTCCCACATTTTATAAGAGTTAGTATAAAATATAATCAAAATCAATTTGAGTATGATAGTGGGAATAAATATCATATTGATTTTAAAGGATTATCAAAGATACAAGAAGGAATTATTGATTTATTATTGGATGATTCTACTTTAACTCAACTTGAATTAGCTAGAATATTAGGTGTTGGAGAAAGAACGATAAGATATAATATGAAGGAATTAATAGAACGTAACTATATAGTCAGAATAGGCTCTAATAAGACAGGTCAATGGCAGATTGTAATAAAATAAAGTAATAGATAAAACATCTTAATAAAAAAACAATGATACAAAACTGAAGAAAAGTAATATTTCTTCTTTTTTTTGATGTTATTTTATGATATACTTGATATGTATATGAAGGAGTGGTAAGTATGGATGATAGTTTTTTTACAGAAAAAGAATTAAGAAATGCTAATAGAGGTAGTATAGCCCCGGTAGTAGTAGTTATATTTGTAATTATTGCATTATTAGGTTTAGCATTCTTTGGAGGTAAATATTATTTAGCTTCAAGAAATAATATTAAAATATTTATGAATGATTATTTTAATGAGTTAGAAGAAAATATAGGTAAAAATAATTCTACTAGTGGTAGTCTTTCTTTAAATGTAAATGGAGATACTACTGATAAAGAGGAAAAGATATTTAAAATATTAAATAATTTAGACTTTAGTATGAATTATGGCATTGATACTAAAGAAAACATCACTAATATAGATATTAGTACTAACTATTATGGAGATAAATTAATAAATATTAATACTTATATAGAAGATAATAATATATATTTATCTTCAAGTGATTTATATAGTAAGTATATAAAAATCGAAAACAAAAAAGAAGATAATAGTGAAAAGAAAAGTATGACTAATGATGATTATAAAGTAATTATTAATAGTATTAGTACTGCAGTTAGTGAATCTTTAAAAGAAGAATATTTTACTAAGAATTGGGTTAAATTAGATGGAAAGAGTGTTAATAAAGTAGAATTATTACTAAATAATAATAATATTAAAATTATTAATGAAAATATAATTAATAATTTAAAGAATAATAATAATTTTATAGATAGTTTTGGTAAGTTAATTGGTAAGAAAACTATGGAAGTAAAAGAATTACTTGATAAAGAAATAAAAGAAGTAAATAATAATGAATATAGTGATATTAAAATTAGTTTATATACTAAAATTACTAAGTTTGTAAAGTTAGAAATAACTAGTGGCGAAGATAAGATTGTAGTTAAGAGTAATGATAAGGGATATAGTTTTGAAATAGTAGATAGTGAAGATAATAATACTTATAATGGTACTATAGAAATAAATAATAATAGTGATAGTACTACTTATAATGTTAATGTTAAAGATAGTAATAATCTTGAGATAAAAATTAATAATACTATAAATAAAACTACTAAAATAGAAAAGAAAGATGTATCTAATAGTATTTTACTTGAAGATATTACTGAGAAGGAATATGAAGATATTATTAATAAAATATCCAATAATAAGGCATTTAATAAAATATATGAAGATATATCAAATAGTAATATTGAGATAGGGGATATTGCATAATGGTTTGTGCTGGTTGTAAGAATTTAGATGCAAAGAAAAAAAGTGATGGTAAGAATGGTGGTAGTGTCTACTACTGCAAGAAAATGAAAAAGTATATCAGAGCTAGTGATGAGATATGTAAGAAGTTTGATAAGTCATATACAAGAAGTACAGATGATTATAACAAGATGTATAAAGAAGGATTAAACTATGATAATGATGGTATGTCAGGTTCTTTTTACTTAATTGTAGGAGCAATTCTTTTAGTTATTACTTTATTAGTATATCTATTTAATCCTAGTATGTTTAAATAAATGAAGAAACTTTCGATTTCTTCTTTTTTTTACCTTTAATTTTTGCTATAATAGAAAAGAAGGCAGTGATAGGATGGATAATACAAAAATAAGAAATTTTAGTATAATTGCTCATATTGATCATGGTAAGAGTACACTCGCAGATCGTATACTTGAATATACTGGAGCAATTGATAAAAGACAAATGAAAGACCAATTACTTGATAGTATGGATATTGAAAGAGAAAGAGGTATAACAATTAAACTTAATGCTGTTAGATTAAATTATAATGGCTATATTCTTAACTTAATTGATACTCCAGGACACGTAGATTTTAGTTATGAAGTATCTAGATCACTCGCTGCTTGTGAAGGAGCCGTGCTAGTCGTAGATGCTACTCAAGGTATTGAAGCTCAGACACTCGCTAATGTATACTTGGCTTTAGAAAATAATTTAGAGATTATACCAGTTATTAATAAGATAGATCTTCCTAGTGCGGATATTCCTAAAGTAGAAAGAGAACTTTATGATACTTTTGGTTTTAAAAGTGAAGAGATTATTAAGGTATCAGCAAAAACTGGTGCTGGAATACCAGAACTAGTTTCTGCAATTATAGAAAGAATTCCTGCTCCTGAAGATAAAAAAGATGATAAATTAAAATGTTTAATTTTTGATAGTTATTTTGATTCTTATCGTGGCGTAGTAATACTAGTTAGAGTTATGTCAGGTACTTTAATCAAAAAAACTAAGATTAGAATGATGTCCTCAGGTATTTCTTATGATGTTGTATCACTTGGCTATCACACGCCGTTTGAAAAAGAAGTAGATAGTTTAAGTGCAGGAGAAGTTGGCTTTATCACAGGATCTATTAAATCACTAGAGTCAGTTAAAGTAGGTGATACTATTACTGATGATAATAATCCTGCGGAAGATATATTACCTGGATATAAACCTATGAAACCAATGGTCTACTGCGGTATTTATCCAATAGAGTCTAATAAATATCCTAATTTAAAAGAAGCTATAGAAAAACTAAAACTAAATGATGCTTCACTTACTTTTGAACCAGAGTCCTCAAGTACATTAGGATTTGGTTTTAGAATGGGCTTTTTAGGACTATTACACTTAGAAATAATATCCGAGAGAATAGAAAGAGAATTTAATATTGATATTATTGCTACAACACCATCAGTTAATTATGAAATTAATCTTACTGACGGAAGTACTATCTATATAGATAATCCCAGCATGATGCCTGATAAAGTAAAAATAAAAGAAATAAAAGAGCCATATATATTTACTAATATTTTAGTACCTACAGAATATATAGGCCCTATAATGGAATTATGTCAAGACAAAAGAGGTATTTATAAGAGTACAGATTATATTGATAAAACAAGAGTAAATATTCATTATGAATTACCATTGTCAGAAATAGTATATGATTTTTTTGATAGATTAAAATCTTCTACTAAAGGGTTTGCATCATTTGATTACGAAGTTATTGGCTATAAAGCCAGTGATTTAGTTAAGATGGATGTCTTATTAAATGGTGAAGTAGTAGATGCTTTATCACTTATAGTACATAAAGATTTTGCCTATACCAGAGGAAGAAAAATGGTAGATAATCTAAAAAATATTATTCCAAGACAATTATTTGAAGTACCAGTACAAGCAGTTATTGGTAGTAAAGTAATAGCTAGAAGTGATATTAAGGCTATGAGAAAAGATGTTTTAGCTAAATGTTATGGAGGAGACATAACAAGAAAGAGAAAACTTCTTGATAAACAAAAAGAGGGTAAAAAGAAGATGAAAACAATTGGCAAAGTAGAAATACCTAGTGAAGCTTTCTTAAGTATTTTAACCGATTACAAGAAAAACTAATAAACATATAATAATATAGGTGGGTTTAACATGAGTAGTAAAAAAAATATAGCTAAACAAATAAAAAAGCAAATACTAAATAATGATTTTGATTATGATTATTTATATGATGAACTAGTAGATAACTCTGAAGATGTATTATCTGGTATACTTAATGCTTATTTATATCTATTTAGAAATGTAGACAATATCTGCAACGAAGAATGTCTTAATAATTTGAATGATCTTTTATATCACTATGTTAGAAAGAATAAAAATAAAAAAGATTTAGAATTAGTTTATAAAAAAATAGAAGTATTTTTAAGTAATGTTTCAATGAGTTTGGATTATGAAAAGTTACTTAAGGTAGAAAAATATATATCTATCTTGGTTAATCTTCAAAATAAATGTATTATGAATAATATGAGAAGAGCTAAAGGAGATAAATATAATTTTATATTATATTTAATATTTGAAAAGAGAGATATAGAACTTCTTACTAGATATATTGAAAACAATATGAAAGAGCTATTAATAAATAATAGTACTATACCATCTATATTTACTAGTGTTATTGAAAGATATATTGATATAGATGAAGAAAATGAAATTGAAATAAAATATTTTAATAGAGTTATTAATTTATTTTTAAAAGGTAGGATGTATGATAAGTTAATCAAAGATGATTCTAATTATTTAAAAATATTAAAGACTTCAGATAAAAAGTTTGTTCTTGATTTAGTAGAAAAAATAGAAAATGAATTTTATCAGACTAAAGAAGATGTAGCAAAAGATTATAATGTATCTTTTATAATACCAAAGATGGAAGAATATATTTATTTACCTAATGGTAAAATAGATTTAACTAAAGAAAACATTATTACTATTGATAATGAAGGAGATTTATGTTTAGATGATGGATTATCTATTAGAGATAATAAAGATGGTACATATACTTTATTTGTTCATTTAGCTAATCCTGCATCAATAATACCTTATACATCTAGTACGATGAAAGAAGCCTTAAAAAGATGTAATACTTTATATTTATTAGATGATAGTATTCCTATATTTGATAGATATTTATCAGATAATATATTGTCATTATTACCTAATAAGTATACCAATGCTCTTACTGTTAAAGTAAAGGTTGATACTGATTATTCACTAATACTGGATACTTTAGAGATAATACCTAGTGTTATTCAAAGTAAACATAAACTATCTTATGAAGAAACTGATGATATTATTAATCATGGTGGTGATTTAAATAGTACATTAATGTTATTATCTAGGATATTTGATAAGCAAGCTACGGATAACCCTAAAATTAGTGCTTATCATAAATTAGAAAATATAATTAGAGGTAGAGATAATACAAATAGTTCTAAAGCCGATACCTCTATATCACATATGATGGTAGAACAAAGTAATGTTTTTGCTAATAGTACTATTTATCTTATTGAAAAGAGGGATAATTTAGGCCTTATTATGCCTTGGAGAGTACAAACAGAAGACTGCGATGAACTTATTAATGAATATTTAAAAAGAGGTAATTTTGATACCACTAATAAGGAACTGCGTAGAATGATGAAAGAGTATATGATGCGAAGTAAATATTCTTTTGTTAATGGAGGCCATTATGGACTCGGCCTTGGAGGCTATGTCAGAATAAGCAGTGCCGCCAGAAGAGCTATGGACGCTCTTGCTATATATGTATTATATGATTTATATATTAATAGAAATAGTGATGACTTAGATTATAAGTATTACTATTGGGAAAAAGAAATTAAATATTGGTGTGAATATGCTAATATTAGAACTAGTGAAAATAATAATTTTATTAGTGAATATAACTACTTATGTAGTAGAGGAAAGATATTAAAGAAGTAGAAAGAAGTTGATATTTATGAATATGCCAGATTTAAATGAGGCAAGAAAGAGAACTAAAGATAAAGTAAATATTTTATATGATGAATATAAAGTACCTGAGAATGTTAAAAATATTGGTAATGGTAAAAGCTATGCACTTCTTACTTATGGATGTCAAATGAATGTTCATGATAGTGAGAACATTGCGGGTATTATGGAAGATATGGGATATACAAGAATAGAAAATTATGAAAAAACTAATATTGTAATACTTAATACTTGTGCTATCAGAGAAAATGCTCATAATAAAGTAATTGGTATTCTAGGTAGAATTAAACATTTAAAGGAAACTAATAAAGATTTAATCACAGTAGTATGCGGTTGTATGGCACAAGAAGAGTCAATTGCCAAAATGATAAGAGATAAATATCCTTGGATAGATATAGTCCTTGGTACACATAACTTTTATGAATTACCAGTATATATTTCTAAAGTACTTGAAGATAATAAGCAAGAAATATGTGTATATTCTATAGAGGGTGATGTTATTGAAGATATTCCTACGAAGAGGGATTCTAAGGTAAAAGCATGGGTTAATATTCAGTATGGATGTGATAAGTTTTGTTCATATTGTATAGTTCCCTATACTAGAGGTAAACAAAGAAGTAGATTACCTAAGGATATTTTAAAAGAAGTAGAAGAACTTAAAAATAATGGTTATAAAGAAGTTACTTTACTAGGTCAGAATGTTAATGCCTATGGTAAAGATCTAGATATAAATTATACAATGGCAGATTTACTTCGTGATACCTCAAAGATTGGAATAGATAGAATTAGATTTGTTACTTCACATCCTTGGGATTTTACTGATGAGATGATTGATGTTATCGCTAAGTATGATAATATTATGCCATATATTCATTTACCTATTCAAAGCGGCTCTGATAGTATATTAAAGAAGATGAATAGAAGATATACAATAGATGAATATAAAGAGTTATTTTATAAATTAAAAAATAAGATAGATAATGTTAGTATCACTACTGACATAATAGTAGGTTTTCCTAATGAAACTGAAGAAGATTTTGAAGAAACATTAAAAGTATATAATGAACTTAAGTATGATTTAGCCTATACTTTTATATATTCTCCAAGAGAAGGAACACCCGCTGCTAAAATAAAAGATAGTGTTTCTCTAGAAGAAAAAGAAAAAAGATTACAAAGATTAAATGAACTTGTAAATAAATATGCAAAAGAAGCAAATAATAAATATTTGAATAAAGTAGTCAAAGTTTTAATTGAAGGACCATCAGATAAAGGTGGTAAGATGATGGGGTATACAGATACAATGAAACTTGTAAATGTAGACTGTGATCCCAAATACCTTGGTGAAATAGTAGATGTTGTTATTACAGATATTAAAACTTGGTCTATGGAAGGGGTAATTAAGAAGTGATTGAAAGTAGTATTGAGGAATTATTTAATTCCATAAATAATTCTAATGAATATAAAGAATATAAATTAATAGTTAACACTTTAGAAAGTAATAAAGAAGTAATAGACTTAATTGAGGAAATAAAAAAACTTCAAAAAGAAGCAGTTAACTTAGAATATAAGAATGATGATAGATATTTAGAATTAGATAAGTTGATTAAAGAAAAAGAAAAAATTTTAAATAATAATAAAGATTATCAAGAATATTTATCTAAACTAAAGGATTTTAATAATACTCTACTTGCATCTTCTTCATTAATTGAAGATTATGTTACAGATAAAGTTAGCATATAGAACTAATAATAGTTCTTTTTATTTTAAAAGACTGGCATTTATATTAAATTTTTGATATAATTATATTGTTAAATATTTAGAGGAGGAAAAAATGAAAAAGAAATTTTTTGTAGTACTAATTATGATAATGTTAGTATTATTTACAGGATGTAGTTTTGGTAAGAAAACTGAAGAAAATAAGGATGTAAGTGTTAGATATGATGGTGATGATATCATATATAAAACTAAGGTTAATGAAAATACAAATATGGTAAAAGTTTATGTTAACATTGATCAAGCTGTTTTAATAATGAATGAGAAAGAACCTATTAATGTATTTACTTCAGCAGGTGTGTATGAACAAGAATGGGATGACAAAGCAAGAAATAGTGATATATATTTCTTAAAAGTAGGAGGATATACTGATTATAGATGGGTAGCTCAAAGTAATAATTTTGTTGATAGTAGAATAGGTGAATCCGAAATATTTGCTAATGGTAGTTTAACTTTTAAAATTACTTCACCAGTTGACTTTATTCTAAATTATAAAGATGATGAATCATTAGATGGTACAGCGTATATTAACTCATTATTAGATAAGGTTTTTAAAGAATATATTTCAAAAATAGAAAATACTGAAATTGAAAATATATCTAAAGAAGACATGAAAGAATATATGATAAAGACTTTAAATGAAGAGAATAATGGTATACAAATTAGTGATTTAAATGTTGATGAGATATATGCAAGTCTAAGTACTAATAGCAAACTTGCGGATAATTCATTAAACAAAATAGAATCTACTGCTTCATCTTCTAGTGGAAAAAGAGTATATGCACAAAATTACTTTTACGTTAAAGAAGAAGGTGGCTTAGATAAAGTAGTATCAGTTAATTATAAGTATAAAATGGTTATAAATGACAAGACTTATAATGTTAGAATATTTAGTTTAGAAAGCACTACCCAGGTTTTTCCGGGAGATAATTCTATGGTTGTCTTTGAGGCAGAAGAAGATATAGAAAGAAATGATGGGGATAGATATGAACTTTATCTAGGAGATAAAAAAGTAGGTAAAGGACTAGTTAGTGATTAACCTTAAGAGAAACTAATAATGGTTTCTCTTTTCGTTACTTTACTTTATAAATGTCAAGTTTATTAATTTTACTTTAAAAATAGAAAAAACTATTATATAATATAGGTAAGAGGTGTTAAGATGAAATTAAGTATTGGAGTAATATTTGGAGGAAGAAGTTTAGAACATGATCTATCTGTACTAACGGCTATTCAAGCAATGGATAATATAGATAAAGAAAGATATGAAGTAGTACCAATCTATATTACAAAAGATTTAACTTTTTATAGTGGTGGTATGTTAAGATATATTGATAGCTATAAAGATTTTAGATTAATAGATAGATATGCTACAAAAGTTAATCTTATTAATAAGAATGGTAAATTCATACTTCAAACTACAGGATTAATTAAAAGAGTATATAAAGAAATACATCTTGCTTTTCCAATGGTACATGGTAAATATACTGAAGATGGTAGCATTGTTGGATATTTAGAAACACTTGGTATCCCTATAGTAGGTAGTGATATTTATTCTTCAAGTTTATGTCAAGATAAGGTATTTACCAAAGAAGTACTTAATGGTAATGATATCCCGGTAGTAGATTATGTTTATTTTTCTGACAGTGATTATAAATTAGATAAGGAAGATATATTTAAGAAGATAGAAGAATTATCGTATCCACTTATTATTAAACCAGCACGACTTGGTAGTGGTATTGGTATTGAGATAGTTAATAGAAAAGAAGAATTAGAGTCATCAATAGAAAAAGCAATGAAGAATGATGAGAGAGTTCTAGTAGAAGAGTATATTGCTGACAGAAGAGAATTTAATATGGCAGTACTACTTAGTAAAGGTAAACTTATTGGTAGTGTAATTGAAGAAATTATTAAAGATGAACCATGTAACTATTATGATAAATATCGTAAAGATAATGAAGATGATACTTTCAAAAGAATCTTTCCAGCGGATATTTCTAAGACTTTAACTGAAGAGATAGAAAAAACTAGTAAAAAGACTTATAAAGTACTTGCTTTATCTGGAGTAGCAAGAATAGATTATGTATATGATAATAAGAAGAAAAAATTATATGTAAATGAAGTTAATACCATTCCCAATTTCTTTTCACATCATCTATTTGATGATAAAAATATTGATTACAGAGAATTACTTGGTATTATGATTAAAGAAGCAATAGATAAAATTCATAAAGAGAATGATATGGTAAAAGATATAGAGGATAATTTATTTAATAAAGTAACTACTAAAGATATAAAGGAAATGAAATAATATGTATGGATATATCAGCGGGGAAATAAAAGAAATAGAACCTAGTTATGTTATTATTGATAATAATGGTATTGGATACTTAATATATGTACCTAATCCTTATGGTTTTATGATAGGTAAAAATTATACTATATATACTTATACTAAAGTAGCTGAAGATGAATATTCTTTATATGGATTTAAAACCAAAGAAGAAAAAGAATTATTTTTAAAATTAATATCTGTCAAAGGACTTGGTCCTAAAATGGCTCTTCCTATGCTTGCCACCGGTTCTATTACTATGATTGAAGAAGCCATAGAAACAGAAAATATTAATTATCTAAAGAAGTTTCCTAAGATTGGTGATAAAGTTGCTAGACAAGTTATTCTTGACTTAAAAGGTAAACTTAATGTTATTAATACAGGTCTATTTAAGAGAGAAGATCATTCTAATGAACTTACTGAGGCTCTACTTGGACTTGGTTATAAACAAGCTGATGTTAAGAAGATAGTTGGCAAAGTAAATCCAGAACTTAAATTAGAAGAACAAATAAAAGAAGCTCTTAAGTTACTACTTAAGTAGTTTCTTTTTGATATATAGATTCGGCTTCTATATGATAGATGCGTTTAGCATATTAACTTAAGACTTATGGCTTAAGTTAACACTCTATAGATTACAAACTATAGAGTGCATAAATAATATAAAGATTGGAGAGATAGAAATGAATAATATAAAAAATATTTTATGGGGAATTATTTTGGTTATAATTGGAGTTATTATTGGACTTAATACTATAGGTATTACTGATATAGATATCTTTTTTGATGGATGGTGGACTTTAGTTATTATTGTACCATGTTTTATAGGCTTATTTACTAATAAAGATAAAACAGGCAATATCATTGGTCTTTTAGTAGGAGTTATTCTATTACTTGGAATGCAAAATATTATAGATTTTAATTTAATATGGAAGTTATTATTACCTAGTATAATTGTTATAATAGGTTTATCTTTAATATTTAAAAATACTTTCAATAGTAAGATTAATAATGAAATAAAGAAATTAAATAATAAGAATACAAAAAATAATGAATACTGTGCTACATTCTCAGGACAAAGAATTGATTTTCCTAATGAAGAATTTAAAGGAGCTACTTTAAATAGTGTCTTTGGTAGTATTACTTGTGATTTGAGAGAGGCTAAAATTAAAGAAGATGTTGTTATTAATGCTAGTAGTGTCTTTGGTGGTATAGATATTATTGTACCTGATGATGTTAATATTAAAATTAAATCTAATTCTATCTTTGGTGGAGTAAATAATAAAAAGAAAAATAATGAAGATAAGAAATATACTATCTATGTAAATGCTAGTTGTTTGTTTGGTGGGGTAGATATTAAATGAGCACAGGACAAAGAATTATTAAGTCTCTAGCAGTTGCTTTTGGTTTATTTTTAACTTTTACAATATTCTTCTCTATAGTAGGAGGATTATATGCTTTTACTAGTATGTTCAGTAAAGATAATGTTATTGAAGAAAATACTAGTATATTATTGAATCAAAGTACCGAGAATATTAAGTATTTAGATATAGATGTTAATTCTAGTAATTTAGTTATTAAGCCTGGAAATAGTTTTATAATAGAAACTAATAACAAACATATTAAATATAAAATAGATAATAATGAATTAAAAATAAAAGAAGAAGGCTATCATCTTACTAATAGTAAGTTAAAGAGTGAACTTATTATTACTATACCTGATACTAACTTAAATGAAATTGATATTAATACAGGAGCAGGTAATTTAAATATAGATAGTATTAATACTGAGAAGTTAGATATTGATTTAGGAACGGGTACTACTTTAATTAATAATCTTTATTCAAAGAGAGCAGATATAGATACAGGAGCAGGTACTTTTACTATTAATAATGGTAGTATTAATGATTTAGATTTAGATATTGGAGTAGGAGAAGTTAAAATTACTTCAAATATTACAGGTAATAGTAGTATCTCTTCAGGAGTAGGTAAGTTATCTTTAAATCTATTAAATACTTTTGATAATTATAGATTTGAAGTGAATAAAGGTATTGGTAAAGTAACTATTAATGATATAGAGGTAGGAGATAATAGTACTCTTGGTAATGGCACTAATACTATTAAATTAGATGGTGGTATAGGAGAGATAGTAGTTAAGTTTAAAAAATAATAATCTTAAGAAAATATTAAAGTTTTATAATAAATAATTTGATATACTATGTAAGTGATATGGAGGATTTATGATAGAAATAAAAAATGTAAGTAAGACTTATAATGGTAAAAAGAAAGTATTAAAGAATGTTAGTTTTAAAATAGAAAGTGGTGAGATATTTGCTTTTATAGGTCATAATGGCGCAGGTAAAACGACGATGATAAAGAGTATTATGGGTATTCTAGATTTTGAAGAAGGGGATATTTTAATAGATAATAAAAGTATTAAAGAAGAACCTCTAGAATGCAAGAAAATAATGGCTTATGTACCAGATAATCCTGATTTATATGAAAATATGAAAGCAATTGATTTTATTAATTTTATATGTGATATGTATGAAGTACCAGAGAATATAAGAAGTGAAAATACGCTAAAGTATGCTAAAATGTTTGAGATAGAAGATAAATTGAATGATGATATATCAAGTTTTTCTCATGGTATGAAACAAAAGGTTGCTTTAATCGCTGCTTTAGCTCATAATCCTAAAGTACTAATAATGGATGAACCATTCGTTGGCTTAGATCCTAAAGCTGTCTATGACATGAAAGAAATAATGAGGGATATGACTAAGAATGGTAAGACAATATTTTTCTCTACTCATATTCTTGATGTAGCAGAAAAACTATGTGATAGAGTAGCTATTATTAAAGATGGAACTATTGTTAAAGTAGGTAAGATGAAAGATATCAAAGGTGATGAATCATTAGAGCAGGTCTTCTTAGAACTAGGTGAAAAATAATGAAAACACTATCACTATTAAAAGCTGTTCTTACTGAAGATATGAATATGTTTAAGTATTCTGCGGGTAAGAATGCTAGTACTAAAAAGAAGATATTATTACCAGTATTTCTTTTCTTAGTAGTAGCTTACTCAATAGGTTATTATGCCTATGTGATAGGTAAGCCCTTACATGAAATAGGTTTAACTTATGTAATGCTTAGTTTATTTATCTTTATGGTTAGTATTATAACGATAATTGAAGGTATCTATAAATCACAAGGAATACTATTTGAATGTAAAGATAATGACTTATTATTTTCCTTGCCAATAAAAAGAAGTCAAATACTATTTGTTAGAATATTTAAATTAATACTATTTCAGTATATATATAACTTAATGTTCTTATTACCAGCTTTTGTAATCTATATCTACTTTGAACATCCTAGTATAAGTTTTTATATAATATCTTTTATTATGACTATACTAATACCAATTATACCTACAGTTATATCTAGTATCTTAGGTTATTTGGTTAAACTGGTATCAAGTAAATTTAAATCAAAGAAGATAATTCAAACAATACTATCTAGTATTATCTTTATGGGTATCTTTTTCTTAAGTTTTAATTTAAATAATTTTATAGAAGATATAGCAGGCAAAGCCTCAAGTATTAATGATATGTTAACAAGAATATATTACCCAGTAGGAGCCTATACTACATTAATAGATAAGTTTAATATCATAGTATTTATAAAATTATTATTAATAAATATTATTCCATTTATACTCTTTGTTTTGATAGGAGGTAAATATTACTTTAAAATAATATCAAATTCTAAAGAGAGTATAGTAAGAAAAAGTAAAAATAAAAAAGAAGTATATAAAAAGAATGGTCCTATTAAGGCTTTAACTATGAAGGAACTAAAGAGATATTTCTCTTCACCAGTATATATGTTTAATACCATATTTGGTTTACTTTTAATACTAGTATTAACAGTACTTTTATGTATTAAAGGAAATAGTATTATAGAGATGTTACTTAGTAATGAGAAGTTAAGTATAGATATTTCAATGCCAGTTATTTATTATATCTTAGTATTATTCTCATGTTTGATGACTTTGATAACATCTTCATCAATATCACTAGAAGGTAAGACGATAAATATTACGAAGAGTTTGCCTATTAGTGAAAAAGATATTTTAAAGTCTAAGATAATTTATCCATATATTATAGAATTACCTTTTGTTATTATATCTGAATTAATATTCTTTATAGTATTTAAAGTTAATATTATTTATATATTATTAATATTTAGTATGAGTATTAGTACTATTACTTTATCTAGTATCTTAGGATTAGTTATTAATTTGAAATATCCTAAGATGAATGCTTCAAATGATACGGAAGTAGTAAAACAGAGTATGAGTAGTATGGTAGCGGTATTTATTAATATGGGTATTATAATTATCTCAGTAATTGGTATCTTTGCTTTATATGATAAGTTAAATATCTATTTATTACTTAGCACGCATGTACTTATTATTATTTTAGTAACTATTATTTTATATTATATTCTTATGAATAAGGGTATTAAAGAATATCGTAGTATTAATGTATAGTTTATTATGATCACTCTAGATCTAAGGTTCTAGAGTGTTTATTTGAGCCAAAGTATTGTCTCAAATAAATATATCAACCATATTTATTATATATAAGCAAAGAATATATACTAAAATATTAGTTATTTAAGAAAATATTAAGATTTTGTAAATAAAAATATGCTATAATAATTTAGGAAGTGGTAAGATGACAAATATTCTAATAGTAGAAGATGAAAAAGCAATTGCAGATCTTTTGGAAGTATATTTAAAGAATGAAAATTATAATGTTATTAAATATTACTCTAGTACTGATGTAGTAAGAGATATAGACAATTTAAAGATAGATTTGGCTATATTAGATGTTATGATGCCTGAGATAGATGGTTTTAAACTATGTAGTATTATTAGAAAAAAATATAATTTTCCTATCATATTTGCTACCGCTAGAGTAGAAGATATCGATAAAATAAATGGTCTTTCAATAGGAGCAGATGACTATGTAACTAAACCGTTTGAACCATTAGAACTTATGGCTAGAGTAAAAGCTCAACTAAGAAGATATCAAAAATATAATAATGTTAAAGAAGAAAATATAATAGATTTTAGAGGTATAGTAATAAATAATGATACACATGAGTTTATTTTTAATAATGAGAGGGTAGAACTTACTAAGACAGAATTTGCTATACTTTGGCTTCTTTGTGAGAATAGAGGTAATGTAGTAAAAAGTGATGTTCTATTTTCAAGTGTTTGGAAAGAAAATTATTTTGAAAAAGATAATAATACAATAATGGTTCATATTAGACATATAAGAGAAAAGATGAAAGATACTTATAGCAAACCAAAGTATATAAAAACAATTTATGGAGTGGGGTATAAAATTGAAAAGTAATAGAGAAGATTTATTTAAGAAGAGATTCTGGACACTAGTAGGAAAAATGATTATTAGTTTTACAATTATTGCAGTATTTTTTATCCTTTTAAAGAGAATAATTGAACTATCTGATTTTCAGTGGTTATATGATATAGATTCAGTTAGTTATTATAGATCTATTGAGACATTTAATAAATTATATTATAATGGTACAGTATATATAGTAGTAGCCACATTGGCCATAATAATATTTTTAATATTACTATATAAAGAAATAAAACATATGACATCATATATAAATATAATATCTGATTCATCAGAAAAGTTATTTGATGGAAGTGAAGAGTATATAGATTTACCTCCAGAGATGAAGGAGTTAGAAGTTAAATTAAATCATTTTAGAAGTGAGTCCATTAAAAATAAAAAATCAGCTGAAGAAAATGAAAAGAAAAAAGATGAATTAATTGTTTATCTAGCACATGATATAAAGACACCTTTAACTGTTGTTATTGGCTATTTATCTCTTTTAGATGAAATTGAAGATATGCCTTTAGAGCAAAGAAAAAAATATATTGAACTTGCTTTAAATAAATCATATCGTTTAGAAGAATTAATAAATGAATTATTTGATATAGCAAGATTTAATTCTGAGAAAATTATTCTTGAAAAAGAAGAATTAAATCTTAATATGATGATAGAACAGATAATAGATGACTTTTATCCTATGGTAAAAGAACTTAATAAAAGTATTAAATTTACTAGTGGTGAGAATATAACTATATATGCTGATTCAGATAAACTTAGTAGAGTATTTAATAATTTAGTTAAGAATGCTATAAGTTACAGTAAAGAAAATACAGATATTGATATTAAAATGTATAAAAGTAATAATGAAGTTAATATTGAGGTAATAAATAGAGGTAAAATGATACCTAAAGATAAACTTGATAGAATATTTGAAAATTTCTATAGACTTGATACTTCAAGAACTAGTAAGACTGGTGGTAGTGGTCTTGGACTTGCTATTAGTAAGCAGATCGTAGAACTTCATGATGGTAAGATAATAGTGGCTAGTGATAAAGATAAAACAATATTTAAAGTTAGTTTACCAATCAAAGATGAATAGTTTAAGAAAATATTAAGATTTATTTAATGGTTAATTAATAAATTAATAATAAAAAATTAGTATAATTATGATATAAGTTTTTTATTATAAATAGAAGGTGAATATATGAAATTTGTGGAACTTTCAAGTAGTGAGTTTGAAAAAGCAAGTAATAATTTTCCTGGTAGTAGTTTTTATCAAAGTTATGCTTGGACTAAAATAAAGGAACTTACGGGATGGAAACATTATTTTGTTGGAGTGTTAAGAGATAATAAATTAGTAGCTATATCTTTAATAATTGGTAAAAAAGTATATTTTGATAAATATTTATATTATGCTCCAAGAGGGGTATTACTTGATTATAATGATACTGAATTACTTAGTTTTTTTACTAAGGAAATAAAGAAGTTTTTGATAAAGAAGAAGGGTGTAGTATTAAAGATAGATCCTTTTATTGAATACCAAAAGCATGATAATTATGGTAATGTCATTGGAGACTTTTGTAATAGACAAGTTATAGATAATTTGATTAAGTTAGGCTATAAACATCATGGTTTTACTACGGGTTATACGGACGAGATACAACTTAGATGGAGTTATTATTTGGATATTAATAGAAGTATAGAAGATATTAAAAAAGGTATGGATCAAAGATGCCGAAGATGTATTAGAAAATATGAAAAGTATCCTTTAGAACTTGTTATACTAGGTAATGATGATGATATTAGTGATTTTAAAGAAGTTATGCAAAGCACTGCGAATAGACAGAATCACTTTGATAGATCTTTAGAATATTATAAAAATCTAAACAATCTTTTAGGGGATAGAAGTCTTCTTACGATAATTTATTTAGATAGAAATAAGTATTTAAAAGAATGTACTGGTGATAAACTATATGATATAGTTATGAATGATAAAAGAAAAAAAATACCTATAAGTGCTGGAGTATTTATTTTTGATAAAGATAAATTAAATTATGTTTATGGTGGTACACATAAAGAATATATGCCTTTAATGGCTCAGTATAAAATGCAAATGGAAATGATTAAACTAGCTATGGAAAGAGGGTTACCAATATATGATTTTGGAGGTATCAGTGGTAACTTTACTCCAGGTAGTGAAAACTATGGTGTCTATGAATTTAAAAGAGGTTTTGGTGGTAATGTTTTAGAGTATATTGGTGAGTTTGATTTAATATTAGATAAGTTTGGTTATTATATATATGATATTGGTTATAAATTATATCGTAATACTAAAAAGGTAATAGCAAAAATATTAAAAAGATAAATACATAGGTTTAAAGCTTATGTATTTTTTCTATATTAATGTTGCAAAATAACTTAAAATATTAAAAAAATAAGAAAAAAGATAACAAGGTAATTTAAAATTATTAAATATATGATAAAATATTAGATGTGATGTAAGTATGATATTAAATGTAAGTGGAAGAACTGATATAGTAGCTTTTTATACCAAGTGGTTTATGAATAGGTATAAAGAAGGATATGTTATGGTAAGAAATCCTTTTAATTATCACTTAGTAAATGAAATATATTTTGAAGATGTTGATTTAATAGTTTTTTGTACTAAGAATCCTCTTCCAATAATAGATAGAATAAAAGAAATAGATAAACCAATACTATTTCATATAACAATAACTTCTTATAATAAAGATATTGAACCTAATGTTATAGATAAGAGTGATATAATTGAAGGGGTAAAAGAGTTATCTAAGATAATAGGAATAGATAATATATATATTAGATATGATCCAATATTTTTAAGTGATAAATATAATATAGAATATCATATAAAGGCTTTTAATAAACTATGTAGTATGTTAAATGGTTATGTAAAACATATCATAGTATCATTTATAGATGATTATAAGAATGTTAGAAAGAATAATAATATTTTAAAAATAAAACCATTTACTAAAGAAGATTATAAGTTACTAGGAGAGTCTTTTAGTAAGATAGCAGGTAATAATAATATGACAGTTCAGACTTGTGCTGAAGAAGAAACATTAGAAGAATATGGCTTTATAAAAGAAGAATGTTTATCTCATACACTTGCCTATAAATTAACTGGTAAATCTTATAAAAATTGGACTTCAAGAAAGAATAAGTATTGTAATTGTGTTAATATGGTGGATATTGGTGTATATAATAGTTGTAGACACTTTTGCAAATATTGCTATGCTAATTATGATGAGAATAAAGTAATAGAAAATTATCATAATCATGATGTTAATTCTCCACTACTAATAGGTAATATAGAAGAAGATGATATTATTAAAAGAAGATATAAATAATGTATTAAAATTATAATTTATATAGTATAGATAATTATGTTAGAGTTAAAAATAAAATATAGTATAAGTGAAGATACGTTAGAAAAAATAAAATAATCTGAATTTAAGCCGAAAATAATCCGATTTTTGTATAAATAATATATTTATGTTCACTATAAGTCTAATTATATTAGTCTTGTTAGTGTTATTTAGAGCCAATATAATATATTGTCTCTAAATAAGTATCAGCCATACATTCATATATAAGCAAGAAATATATATTAAAATAATATAAAGTAGATGAAATATTTTACTTTTTTTGATATAATATTATATATAAAATTAGAGGGGGAAATACCATGGAAAAAATGAATATAAAATGGAATTACACTAATAAAATAGTAAATGATTTATTAAAAATAAATAGAGCAAGAGAAATTGTAGATTTATTAGAAATACCAGTATCAGTTGAAGAAGAAATAAAAAAAGAAACTATTGCTAAAAGGGTTCATTATTCTACTAAAATAGAAGGAAATAGTTTGGATTTAAATACTGTAAAAAAAATAATCGAAAATACTAATAATTCACATGAAAGAAATGTTTTAGAAGTAAGAAATTACTATAATGCTTTAATGTATTTAAATAAAGAAGCAGATACTAATAATAGTATAACTGAGGACTTAATATTCAAAGTACATAACTTAGTAATTGGAAAGAACTTAAATGCTAAAGCAACATATCGTGATGGTCAAAATATAGTGGAAGATTCATTAACTAAGCAAATAGTGTATATGCCACCAGAAGCAAAAGATATAAAAGCATTAATTAATCAAATGATAAAAGAGTTTGATAATAAAACATCTAAAGATATTCCTATCCCTATAAAAGCTGGTATCATAGAATATGAGTTTGTTACTATTCATCCTTTTTGGGATGGCAATGGTAGAACATCTAGATTACTTGCTAATTATATATTAAAAGCATATGGATATGACTTAAAAGGATTTTATGTAATGGAATAGTTTTATGATAAGAACATAAATGATTATTATAATTCTCTACAAATGGGATTACATCATAATTTTTATTTTGGAAGAAAAGATGCTGATATAACAGAGTGGTTAGAATATTTTATTTCTACTATGGCAAATACTTTTGAGGCAGTTGGAAATAGAGTAAAAGAAATATATTTAAATAGTAAAGAAGAGGTAAATATCTTAGATACACTAGATAAAAGAGAAAGATGGATAGCAAATTATATATTAAATAATGGTAAAATTAAGGCTAAAGATATAGCAAGTCATTTTAAGATAAGCCTGAATACAGCAAATAACTGGATTAAAGAGTGGCTCGAAAATGGTTTTCTAGTGAGAGAAAATGATAAGCAAATTAGAAATGTTGATTATATTTTAACTAAGAAATATCAAGAAAAAATAAAATAAGCCAAATTTAAGCCAAATTTAAGCCAAATTTAAGCCAAATTTTAAAAAAATATTTGATAAAAAAATTAAAGTAGATGAAATATTCTACTTTTTTTGATATAATGATTATGGATTATAGAGGGAGGCTAATCATGGAATATATAATTGAAGTAAAAAATTTAGAAAAGAAATATGGTAATTTTAAAGCATTAAATAATTTAAATATACATATTGAAAAAGGAAGCATATACGGACTAGTAGGTAAAAATGGAGCAGGTAAAACAACGTTAATTAGATTACTTTGTGGATTAGAAGAACCTACTAGTGGTACATATTCTATCTATAGAATATCAAATAAAGATAAAAATATAAATAAAGAGAGACAGAAAATAGGAGCAATTATTGAGTATCCATATTTATACTATAATATGAATGCTTATGATAATATAAAAGAAGTATATAAAATAAAAGGAATAACTTCATATGAAGAAATAGATAGCTTATTAGATAAAGTAGGCTTATTAAAAGAAAAAAATAAAAAAGTTAGAACATTCTCATTAGGAATGAAACAAAGATTAATGATAGCTTGTGCCCTAGTAGGCAATCCAGACTTATTAATATTAGATGAACCAATAAATGGATTAGACCCAGAAGGTATAATAGAAATAAGAAAATTAGTATTAAATTTAAATAAAAAAAGTAATATAACAATACTAATATCAAGTCATTATTTGGATGAATTATCAAAAATTGCTACTAATTATGGATTTATAGATAAAGGTCATATAGTAGAAGAAATAAGTTATGAAGAGTTAAATAGTAAAATAAGAGAGAAAACAACAGTAAAAATAAAAGACACTGATAAATTAGCAGAATACTTAGATGATAATAATATAAATTATGAAAAAACAGGTAAAGAAGAAATAACTATATATAATAAAATAAATATACCTAAATTTATAACAGAACTAAATAATAATAAAATAGAAATAGAAGATATCAAAAAAGAAAAAGATACATTAGAAAATTATTTCTTAAAGTTACTAGGAGGAGAAAATGAGTAAGTTAATAAAATCAGAATTATTTAGAATAAAAAACAGTAATATTCTTCTTAGTTCAATAATAATAATATTTATAATAACTATCTTTCTTTGTATAACCCAGTATAATTATATTAAAACAGGTAGTGCTAAAGTAAGCTATGATATAATTTGGTTTTTCAGTGCCTTTATAGGATTCTTTATAGCAATTTTTACTAGCCTACATGTAGGTAGTGATTTTTCAGATAGAACAATCAATTATAAAATAATATCAGGTTATAGAAGAACAAAAATATATTTATCATACCTAATTACGTGTATAATAGAAGGATTAATGTGTTTATTTACCTATATGTTTATTATACTTATATTTGGTTTGTTCTTCTTAGAACCAAGTAGTTTAAGTACTATAGAAATATTAAAAATATCTATCGAAGTTATTCTTCTTACAATATCATTTACTTCATTATTCACTTTATTAGCAGTCTTATTTGCCGATAAAACATTAACTGTAGTAATATCTACAATTATAGTATTTGGTTTATCAGTTTTATCATTTCTAATGTTAGAACACTTAAAAGAACCAGAATATATAAATCAAAATGTAATCTCAGATAATGGACCAGTACTAGAAATCACAAAAAATCCTAAATATCTCACTGGAACTAAAAGAAAAGTATACGAAGTGACTAATGATATATTACCTTCATCTATTGCATGGAGAATATCTGACTTAAGTGTTATAGATAGAAATAATGTCATGTATTATATGATTATATTTACATTAATTTGTAATTTAATAGGAATTAGTATACTAAATAAAAAACAGCTTAGATAAAATAAATATTTGATAAGAAGACCATAGGCTTCTTATCACCTAATGAGATTATAAGCTCATTAGGAAATAAATAAAATTAATCTAAAGTAGATGAAATATTCTACTTTTTTTGATATAATGATTATAGAGGAATAATTATGAAAAAATTAAATTCAAATCATTTAAAAATAATAGCAATAATAGCTATGACAATAGATCATCTGGCAGATCTTTTATACCCTAATATGCAAAATAATATTGTACCTATAATATTACATGTTATTGGTAGATTAACTGCTCCTATTATGTTTTTCTTTATATGTGAAGGATATCATTATACTAAGAATCTAAAAAAATATATAACAAGATTATTTATCTTTGCTATAATATCACACTTTGCTTATTGTTTTGCCTTTGGTATAAATTATATACCATTTACTACAGGTAGTGTCTTTAATCAAACTAGTATTATGTGGTCACTTGCTTGGGCAGTGGTAGCATTATATATAGCTAATGGTAATAATAAGTTAAAAGAATATCAGAAATGGATATTAGTAATACTAATAAATGTAATAGCTTTTCCTGCTGACTTTAGTTCAATAGCGGTAATGAGTATACTATCTATGTATTCTGCTAGAGGTAATTTAAATAAACAAATGAAAGCAATGATGTTATGGTTATCATTATATGCTTTAATATCCTTTATCTTTGTAAATAAAACATATGGAATAATATCTTTGTTTGCAGTACTAGTATATCCTCTTTTAAAAGAATATAATGGCGAAAGAGGAAAAATAAAATGGTTAAAATGGTTCTTCTATCTATATTATCCATTACATTTAGTATTAATAGGAATATTAAGAATAATACTATATGGTAATATACCAATATTATTTAGTTAAATATAAAAAATATTAAGAGGTGAAAAATATATATGAATAAAATAAAAATAAAAGGAATATATAAACATTTTAAAGGAGACCTATATCTAGTTGAAGACATAGCAATAAATAGTGAAACAGAAGAGGAATATGTTATATACAGAGCTTTATACGGAGATAATAAACTATATATAAGACCATATAATATGTTTATATCAGAAGTAGATCATCATAAATATCCGGAAATAAAACAAAAATATAGATTCGAATTACAAAATATAAAAAGTGTAAAAAAATAAATATAAAATATTAATATTAATAACAACTAGCATTACATAACTTTTGAATAGTGATACTTTATTTGTATGACAAAAAGAGGATTAGATCAATTTCTAATCCTCTATTAAAATAATTAATATTACAAATTATAATTCCTTTACAAGAGGATTAAAACTTTCAATAGCGGCAACTAACTTGGGATGCCTAATAACAAAATGTATTGTTGGATTAGAATTCTTTGAAATAATGACATGATTATTTTTTAAAATAGTTATCGTTATATTTTTGAAAGTTTTATCTTTTTCAGTTAAGATATTATAGTTTTTATTATTCTTAGCATATTCATTTGTTAATTTTAAATGTTCGATATATTCTTTATAAGTATAGTTAATTGTTTTATCTATGAATAAATTATTTAATAAAAGGGAAGGAGTATCACTTATAAATTCATCTTCTTTAATAACATAAATATAATCAAATACTTTGTTCTTTTTAAGAATACTATTCATATATTTAAATTCATTATTTTTATATTTAATTATCTTATCAATTTCTTCTTTTGTAAGTTTATTTCTTTTTAAGATTTTAATTAATAATTCATCACTAATTGTAAATAAAGGCAATGAAGAAATATATCTTGTTCTATCACATTCTATATTTTCATCTTTCTTTAAAAATAAATGGTATTCCTTTATATTGCTTTCCCTATAAATTTCCATAAGTGGTTTAGCTTTTTTTAGAAGTAAATCACTTTTTTCTTTATAGTATTCAATTTCATTTTTATTAGTAGTTAAATAATACATCCCCTTATTATGAAAACCATTTATACATTCTCCAGATAAAGCTGCTGCTGCTGATACATAGTTTAAATGATTATATATATTATTTTTAAGATTACTTAAATAATAAGGAGATATTTGGCCAGTCATATAAATAGGAATCCAACTTTCTAGACCTAACATCATTTCATTAAAAGGCCTATCTAAGTTATGAATAATATTTAGATGATGTCCTTTTTTTAAACACATAGCAATAGCAAACATCCATTTTTTACCAAAATCTATATCTTTAGCCATATCTTCCATAGGCATATCACTACACATAAATATATCTTCTTTAGATTTAGATAAAACAGTCCCTTTAAAAAAGTTTAGTTCGCCTTGTTTCATTTCTTCAATACCATAATAATGTTTTGTTTTTGCTTTATAAAAAGGAATACTAGGAACTTTTAATTCATCAAATTTTATTACTTTTATATAATCATCTAGGTTAAATGAATCAAGATGATGTAAAAAATCGGAAATTTGATTTTTAACAGGAACTATTTCACTAGTTAACCAATTAAATAAAGTACTATAGATTTTTTCATTTGATAAATCACTTTTTTTACATCCAATAATCATCATTAAATTATTTATATCATCTGGATTTTTATATCTATTTAAAATATAAGAACATATTTTATTTGAAAATTCTACTGGATTAGATGGCTTAGCTTTACCATATCTAATTCTTGAAATATGCGAGGCATCAAATACAATATACTTAGACATTTCATGAGTATTTATGTTTAGTGATGTTATTAAAGTATTTAAATTATTACTAAATGTAGTATAGTCAAAGTCATCACTAGCTAATGTACTATTAAAATCACTTTCTATTTTATCAAAAGTATATTTATTTTTATTATTATCTTTAGCAATATTAAAAAGAGCATTAGTTAATTTATTCAATTGTTCACTATTTTTTACTGGAGTTCTTTCACCACTTCTATATCTACTTATAACAGATTCAGATAGCCCAGATTCATTTGATAATTTTTTTGAAGAACAATTTAATTCTTTCAAATACTTATTTAAAACTTCTTTAAAATTCATAAACATCACTTCCTTAAGCACTATTATACTATACATTTTAAACAATAAAAATAACTTTCCAGCAAAAACAATGATTTTTAAGACAAGTCTATTGTTCTGTTTAGACATTTAACTTATAATAATAATAAGGAAGGAGGAACGAGATGATAAAAATAGGGAAATTAAATATTTCTAAAAAAAATCTAATTATAATAAGTGTAGTTATATTCATAGTAATAGGAGGTATTTTTTTATTAACTAGAGATAATGGTAAAGGACTATTTTATAATCCAGACAAAAACATTAAAATAGTAAAATCAGAGGCTAGTAAAATAGAACTTGAAGATTATAAAACAAATGAGTTTTCTATTAAGATACCAAAAGGATGGAAAGTAGATACATTAGGAGATTATATTCATTATACAATTAAAGTATATAATCCAGATAAACCACTTTATCAATTTTTCTTAAATATGAAAACCGAAGGATATAATAAATCAGAAGATGCCAAAAGATGGCAACAAAAATATTATCCAAATGATATGTTTGCTAAAACTAGTGTAATAGCCACTAAAGATACAGAAGGATTTTATAAAATATTTAATGATTTAGGTACTTTAAATAATACGGCTGCATTTACTTTTCCAACTTTAACAGATTTTACTGTAAGTGAGAATTTAGGTAAAGGCAGTTTAGGTGGAGATATATTAAGAGCAACATTTAAAGATACAAATGGCGAAGAAGGTGAAGGAATATTTACTGCTTATGTATATGATGTAGGTACTTATTATGTTTATGAAAATATAATTTCAGGAAAACAAATAGATATACAATACTTAAATGTATATGATACGATTTTTATTACTACACCAAAAGATGAATTTATTGATTGGGAAGATACATTAAATACTATTTGTTCTTCACTTAGCTTTACAGATACCTTTATAAATGGATTTAATCAACAACAAGACGCGGTCATGAAAAACTTCCAACAAATTAGAGCAATAGGTAATGAGATTAGTGATGGAATAATGGATTCATGGAATAAAAGAAATACATCTTTTGATATTATGAGTCAAAAACAAAGTGATGCCACACTTGGTTATGAAAGAGTTTATGATACTGAAACAAATGAAATATATAAAGCATATAATGGATTTACTGATGAATATGATGGAGAAAGATATAAACCAGTAACTGACGATATGTACTTACAAAAGACAAGTGGATATATAGAAAAGTAGGTGTGATATGAAGAATAAAAAAATAATTTATGCTATTATAGGAATTGCTATATTAATATCTATGGTGGTTATTATTGCTATAATAAGTAATAAACCAATGCCAATAGATCATACACCTAAAGAGTCAACATCTATTTTAGAAGAATTAAAAAAGAAATACCCAGATAAAAAGTATTTAAAATTAACTGGTGGAGAAATATTAAATGAAAATACATGCTTTAACAAATACTCCTTCATAAATAATAATTCCATTTATATTTTCAATCCGGAAAAATTAGATATAGGAGAATTTACTTATAAAAAAGTATATGATGTAGATAAAAATATTAAAGTTATGAATATTACTCCTGATGCTGGACCAGATATAAAATTTTATGATTATAATGATACTATATATACACTACATGATAATAATACAGATAATAAAATAAATGATAGTTATGATATGTATTTAAAAGCTAATTATAGCTTAAGTGATTATCTAAAATGGGAATATTCAACAGAATTTCTTGGTAAAAAAATAGATTATGATTTTATGTCTAATTATGTTTATGTAAAAGATAATATTTTATATAGTAAGAATTATGGTAATGAGAAGTATCCTACTACTGAAAAAGTAAGTGGTAATTATGAAGGTGAAAAAGTAATTAGAATATATAATGAAAGAATAGTAAAAACAGATAAAGCCTTTTATGAATTAATGAGTTATTTTGATACTGATTTAAATAAAACAGTTACTACTACAGTAAAAATTAATAAGCTAACTAAATATTATGATGAAGTATTAACTTTTACATATAAATATGTAGTATTAAAAGATTTAACACTTATACCAATAAATGATATTATGGAAAATAGAGTAAGAGAATATCAATACGATTATTTCTTAAGTGGATTTAACTATATGAGTGAAGTTAGGTATGAAGAATGATGAGAGAAGAAGATGTATAGAATAAAATAATTGAGTTAGATACATTCTAGCTCTTTTTAATTTATCTAATTAATGATATAATTATATAGAGAAGTTATTAGATAGGAGGAAAACTATGAAAAAAATCTATATCGTAACAGGAGCAAATGGCTTTTTAGGAAATAATATTATAAGAAAGTTAGAACAAGATGATAATAATGAAATAAGAGCTTTCGTTTTAAATGGCGAATCAATAAAATCATTAGAAAAATTAAAGTGCAAAATATATTATGGAGATGTTACAAAGAAAGAAACCTTATTACCTCTTTTTGAAAACATAGATGGTAAAGAAGTATTTGTAATTCACTGTGCAGCAGTTGTATACATAAAGACTAAATATAATCCACTTGTTTATAATGTAAATGTTAATGGTACTAAAAATATAGTAGATAAAGTACTAGAAACAAAAACCAAACTTATTTATATTAGTAGTGTACATGCCATTCCAGAGAAAGAAAATAATGATTTAATAGAAGAAATAACTGATTTTAATCCTGATGAAGTTCATGGATTATATGCCAAAACAAAAGCCGAAGCAGCAAAATATGTTATGAATGCAGTTAAAAATAAAAACTTAAATGCTTGTATTATTCATCCATCAGGAATTATAGGACCATATGATTATGGTAATAGCCATTTAACTGAGTTAGTAAGAGAAGTATCAAATGGAAAACTATTTGCCACAGTAAAAGGAGGATATGATTTTGTTGATGTTAGAGATGTAGCGGCCGCTATTATTACAGCCTCTAAAAAAGATAATAAAGGAGAATGCTATATCTTATCAAATAGATATATAACAATCAAAGAATTATCTGATTTAATATGTGATGTACAAGGTATAAAAAAAATAAAAATAGTATTACCAATTTGTTTAGCAAAAATAATAGCACCTTTTTTTGAAGCATATTATAATTTAAAAAAACAAACACCTCTCTTTACAAAGTATTCATTATATACATTATCCTCTAATTCTAATTTTAGTAATAAAAAAGCTAAAGAAGAGTTAGGATATAAAAATAGGGATATGAAAGACACCATAAAAGATACTATAAGCTGGCTTAATAAAGGAGAAGAAAAATGAAAAAGAAAAAGATAAATTTTATAGTAGTAATTATATTAATTTTGGCACTTATTCCAATACCAATGAAATTAAAAGATGGAGGTTCAGTAGAGTATAAAGCAATTTTATATGAAGTAAAAAAATATCATACCATTAATACTGAATCAACAAAAGGATATGATGATGGCCTAAAAATAAAAATATTAGGACTAACTATATATGATAAAATAAATACTTATATAGAAACCGAAAATAATGATGATGGAAGCAAATCATATGAAAATAGTAAAGATTGTTGCGAAAACTGTATATGTGGAGATACTATAGAATTATTAAAGAAGGTAGAAACAGCTTGGACACTAACTGAAATAAATAGCAAAGGAGAATATAAATATATTAAAGATTCTTTTATCAATTTTCACGGAACTGGAAAAAATAAGTTTGCTTTTTTCAAAGGTAATAAAGAAGTAAAAGGAGAGTTTACAATTAATAAAAATAATGAAATTATCTTAATACCAAATGATGAGAAATATAGCAAAACAACTTGCAAATTAGGAAAAGAAAAAGATTTAATCGCAGTTATGAATTGTGATAATAACTTTGGTACATTTACATTACAAAAAGAAGGAACTATAGAGTTACCAAATATAATAAAAGATACTATATCAAAAACAAAAAGTATAAAGGTTAAAGGTCATCAAACAATTACAGAAGAAAAACAAATAAATACTATTATATCAATAATAAATAGTTCAAAAGTATGGACTGGTGCAGTAACACTTCCATCACCTAAATATGAAATAGAATTATTTGATGTTAATAATAATAATATTGCCAAAATATTATATAATCCTGATCATTATTTTAATATTGAAATAAACAAAAAAAGATATGAACTAACAAACATAGATAAAAAAACATTAGACACAATATTAGAAAAATAATAATTTAAAGAAAGAGGTATTATGAAAAAGAAAATAACAATTATTATTACTTCAACAATAGTAATATTAATAATTATAGTACTATATGTATTATATTATTTTAATTATATTCCGCATAAGAAATATACAAATACAGATTTTAATATAATAACTTATAAGAGTAAGATAGATAAAGATAATGATGGTATAGATGATCAAACAGATATATTAAATAATGCAAGAGATTATATAAAAACAAAACCTAAATATAAGAGTAAATATTATACTACAGGTTATCCTAATGATGAATATGGAGTTTGTACTGATGTAGTAGCTTTTGCCCTAAAAGATGCAGGCTATGATTTAATGGAATTAGTAAATGAAGATATTAAAGTCAATAAAGATTTATATAATATAGATACAATTGATAAAAAGATAGATTTTAGAAGAGTTCAAAATTTAAAAATATATTTAGATAATAATGCTATAAGTCTTACTACTGATATAAATAAAATAGATAAGTGGCAAGGTGGAGACATTGTTGTATTTAAAAAACATATTGGAATAGTATCAGATAATAGAAATAAAAAAGGAATAACTTTTATTATTCATCATGCTAATCCTTATCAAAGATATTATGAAGAAGATATTTTAGAATATCATGATGATATAGTTGGCCATTATAGAATTAGTTAGAAAAATAATAATTTGTAAAGGAGCGTCAAAAATATGGAAGAATACAATAATGAAAAGTATATGGTGCTTGAAAATGTAGAAAATTTATTTAAAAGAATCAATCGTTTTGGAAATGAATATAATTATTGCTTTAGCACATTTAAACCTCAATCAGCATTACCAATAGCTCTTGGAGCAGTTGGAGGACTAATTGAGGTGGCCAAACAAAAAAATAATATAAGTGGATATTTTGTTAATAAGAATGAAAATGAAATTTGTCTAATCCCCGTTATACTTGATGACCATAGAGTTATGCAAATTGATATTAATGGATATATTGATATAAAGCCAGAAGAGATTAAGAAAATAAAAATTAAAAATGAAGATTTTATATATAAAAGAATCACCATTATTCTAAATGATGGCACAAAATATGTAATGAACTCTGCTAAAAAGATTAAAGGTGCAAATTATCATCAAGAAAACTTGAATAAATTTATTGAAATTTATAAATAGTAATTTATTGAATAAACAAAAATTGCACTCCACTAGAATTAATTCGTGAGTTAGATTTTTCCTTTTTTTACTTCCAAAAGCATTTACTTTTATGCTTACATATGGTATGATTACCACGAGGGTTGGAATATATAGGTTATTTATATATAGGGTAGGAACTATCCGAGTTTATGTCTCCCTACATTAATAATAATATTATTATTAAATGGAGAAAATTCTAATAGTGATATTAGAAGCAACTTTTTTTAAATCGTATGAGGTTCACATTTATGATAATGTTAAGTAAATTGGAGAAAATTATGGAAAAAAATGAATTTAAAAAAATGATGAAAAAAGAAAATAAGGCATTTAAGAACTACTATGTTTATGAAATGATCCTTATATTGTTATTAGCAATTATAGTTATACCAAATATTATACTGACAATAAATAATATGATCCCATTTAATATAACAATCATTAATACACTTTTAATTATTATTGTAGCACTTCCTTTTATAGTGCTTGATATAAAGAACGATTTAGATATTAAAAATATGCACCAATATTATTTAAAGGAAAAGAAGATACCAGAATACAAAGTTAAAACAAAAAATTTAAATGTATGCTTAATAATTAGCATAGCAGTTTTAATTATTTGGGCTATTATAACAATACCAAATATTACAAAAACTGAAAATTTAAGTGAAATTGAAAACACATTGGTCATTACTACTAATAATGGTAATAACATTGAAACACAATATGAAATGTTTGATGGATTTAAAATAAAGATTCCAAGTGAATTTAAAATAATGAGTGATGAAATTCTTAATGTTAAATATCCAAATGGAAATGCACCATCACTTGTTTACACAAATGACAAAACAACAATTAATGTAGTATTAGTTATGAATGATGTTACAATGAAAAATAATCAGATAGAAGAATATGTCAAAACAATGGAATCGACTTATAAAAATTATTCAAAAGATGTAAAATTAAAGTTTTGGGAAAGAAACAATCATAAAATTGGTGAAATGGAATTTACAACAGAGGGATCAGATACAGAAATCTATAATCATATTATTACATTTTCTGTTAATGATAAATTAAGATTAGTTAATTTTAATTGTACAAAAGAACAAATGAATGAATGGCAAAAGGTTAGCAAATTTATTATGGACTCAATAATGTTTGAGTAATATAGGAGGAGAGAAAGATGAAAAAGAAATTATTTGCAATTTTACTTTGTGGGGTTATGGCTTTAGGACTTGCTGGATGTAGCAATCCAGTTAGTGATTCTAAAAAAGAATTAGAAGATGCTGAAAAAGAATTAGAAGAAACTTATAAAAAATATGGATGGGTTGAAAAAGAAACTGTAAACACTATTCTTGCTAAATTTAATACTGAAATAATGGATAGTGGATTAAATACACCTGCTAGTGATGATTATATGGTTGTGGATAATGGTAAATATTGGTTTGCACTAACTGATGATGTTGCATTCTACCTAAAACCAGTTGAATCATCTGGAAATAAAGAAAAAGATATTCTTGATATGAGTGCTATTTATATGGATAATGACAAGTATGATGAAACTACTGCTATAAAGTATACAAAACTTTTGATTAAAGCCAACAATGAAGAAATTACTGATTCTGAAATTGATGAATTGTTAAAAGAAGCCAAAGAAAAATCTTATTCTAAAGAAACAGCTAATAATGGTAAAGGCATTTCAGTAGGAATCTCAAATGCCAATGATCATTATGAATATCAAGTTATTAGATTATATAAATAATCATAAATTACAATTTAGTAATTAATTAAAAAAATAGTAATTTAATAGAGATTAGTTTGAAATACAACTAATCTTTTTATTATATAAATATATTAATGTTTTAAATATTAAAACTATTGAATAAAATAAAGAAAGGAGGAAAATAATGAATAATAATTGTAATGATAATTATGATAGAATAAAAAAGAAAATAGAAGAAGAAAGAGAAAGATGTAAATATTGTTATATCCAAGGACCAAGAGGGGAGAAAGGTGAAAGAGGAGAGAGAGGACCCGCTACTATAAAAGTAGGAAAAGTAGAAACAATAGAACCAACGTTACCAGCAGAAGTAATAAATACTGGAACAGCAGATGATGTAATATTAGATTTTAAGATACCAAAAGGAGTACAGGGAATAGAAGGAAAGATTGGACCTCAAGGAATTCAAGGAATAAAAGGAGAAAAAGGTGAAGTAGGACCACAAGGAGCCAAAGGCGAAAGAGGAGAGAGAGGCCCCGTTACTATAAAAGTAGGAAAAGTAGAAACAATAGAACCAACACTTCCAGCAGAAGTAATAAATACTGGAACAGCAGAAGATGTTATATTAGATTTTAAGATACCAAAAGGTGATAAAGGTGAAGAAGGTGAAATGGGACCACGAGGATTACCAGGAGAAATAGGTCGTACTGAACACATAGCCATTGATGAAACTGAAACACTAGAACCAGGAGAAGAAGCTCAAGTAATGGATACCTTTGAAGATTGGGTTCATCATCTAACATTTCAAATACCAAAAGGAGAACAAGGAATCCAAGGACCGCGAGGAATACAAGGACCTGCTGGACCACCAGGAACTAACTTTGTATCAGCATATGGAATAAGATATGCCATGATGGATACCCAAATTACTTTAGAGCAGGCTATAGATACCACTATTCCATTAGCGGAAACAGGAGTATCACTTTTTACCGAATATACCAATAACGGAATAAAAATAAAAGAAAGTGGAGTCTATTTAATATCATATTTATTATGTGGAGCAACAAGTGAAGAATGCTCTTTAACAATGTCCATCAAAGCAAATGATATCTTACAGCCGGCTTCTAATCCCACTATTGAATTTCAAGCCCAAATTATTAACTGTATAAGTGGAACAACTATAATATCACTACAACCAGATGACATTGTAACATTAAATATTAAAGCATCAATGCCAGTGACTATGACATTTAATGGGAGTACTAATGCTATGCTTAGTGTTCTTAAAATACATTAGAATAGATAAAACTATTCTTTTTTTCTTTATTATCATACATATTAATTATCTCCTAATAAAGAATAAACATAATTTATAGTAGAGGAGTGATAAAGTGCAAGTAATTGATGAAAATACCGTTGTTGTAACAACAAGTGAAGAATTAAATAAAGTATTAAGTGAACAAAATAACTATACCTATATCTATTTAGGAAATGATATTACTATGAGTAGCGGCTTAGTAATCAATAATACCAAAGAAAAAATAATAATAGATGGAACCCATAACAATACAAAATATACATATACCAATAACTTAAATACAGAGGGTGAAGTAATAAAAGTAAGTACCACTAATAAGAGAATCATACTAAAAAATATGAATATAATATCATCCCATGGTTATGGCGTTATTTATGTACCATCACACCCCAATTATTCTAATGTAGTAGTAGAGTATAATAATATAAATTTTAGAGGAGTAGAATTATCCTGCAACTACTATGGAACAACTAAAATAATAGATTCTATTATTGAAGTAGCAGATACAAATAATATATCAGCCCAAAGAGTATGCGATTCAAATCGAATATTAATAGAGGGAAATACAACTATAACGAGTACTTCAAGTACAAATACTATTTTTTTCTTTAATGATGTTATCCCCTCATTAGTTAAAATTATTCCCAATAGTAGGGTAACTATAACTACTGATAGAGAACTTATGAATGGAACTAATAGATTAGATTTAACTATTGGTCATGGAGCAGAACTATTATTAACTACGGGTAATGGTTTTGCTAAAACAACTACTCATGGTGCTAGAAATGTTTTAATAGAAGAGAAATCTACCTTCACATTTATAGAAAAAAGTCATCAAAGAATACCAATGTGGAATATCTTTGGTAATTTAATAGTAAAAGAGGGAGCAAACGTATCTATTCTAAATACATTTATGACTACACCTACTGATAACTATAATATTTATTTTAAAGGGAATAATCAAAAAATTATTATAGATAATCCTAAATATATAAAAATATATACTAAGAATGCCAATATTTGGTATACAAATAACCCAGTAGAATACACATTTAAAATTAGTAGAATAAATATGTGGAGTGAAGCTAAGGACTATACAAGTGCTTGTGATTTAGAAGATATACCACCATTATATTGGTATAAAGACAATTATCCATTAGAAATAAAAGGAATATTTAATAAAGATACCACCACTATAACATCACATAACCTTACTGAAACAGAACTTACAAAATTACCAGATATAAATAAATTTACTTTTCAAAGTAAAAAGATTTTAACAATAGGAATGATAAGAACAAATATTCAACCAATAAATAGTAATATTAATGTCTTATCGGGATATACCATAAAAGATACTAATATTAGGTTAGAATATGATGGTAAGAAATTAGAGGTTCCCACTGATGAAACTGGACTATTTGAATTTAATTTAGATGATGCACCAATAGATGGTACTAATTATATTATAACTACTTGTTTAAATGGCCTTTATACTAAAAGAGAGATAACAACACCATTTGATGGAGAATTAACACTACTAGAGGTAACAGAAAATATACCGTTTAATACAATACCAGGAGAAGATAAGCCTTTAACATTATATAAAAAAGATAAGACTGTTATAACAGTAGTAGATAGTAGAACTACCAAAACAAATTGGAAATTATATATATATTTTGTTAATCCAATGATTGAAATGAATGGTAAAGTACTAGTAGACTCCTTATTTTTTAAGAAGTTTAATAATGAAATAGAAAAATTAACAACTAGTAAGAAATTAATATATGAATCTACTAGTACTAGTGGAAGTGTTGAAGTATCTAAAGTAACTTTTTCTACTGATAAGGGATTAAGATTAAGTCCTAGTAAGAGTTTATTAAAAGATGAAGATTATTCTACAATGGTTATTTGGAGTATTGAGGAATAGAGGGTAAGGTGATTTATGAAAAAAGATTTTATTTATATTAGAATATGTGATGGAATGAATTTGAGTAAAACAAAAATAATTTTAAAAGATAAATGTAATAAGATAGTATATGAAGAGATAATAGTTAACTTAAATAATATTAAAATACCAATATGTCACAATGATATATATAAATTATTTATTATATCAGGATTAAAGATAATAGTTATTCCATTAATTGCTAAAAGAGATGAAATATATTGTATAAATATTAATAATAATTTTAATAAAAACCATCTTATTACTGTTTTGTTAGAAGATGCTAATAATTCGAATATAAAGATAAAGAGAGGAGAGATATTGTTATGGGAAGACACACTATTCCAATAACTAATGGTAAGGGAAGTATAAGACTTGTTAATGGTAATTATAAGGTATCAGCAGTAGTAGAGGGCTATGATCCTGATTCTATAGAACCTAAAAATGTTACTATAGTAGAGGGAACTAATACTTATACTTTTACCATAAAAGCTAATGGAACATTAACCCTTCATGTAACAGATACTGGAAATCCGCAAACGGGAGTACAAGTAATAGGAGCTAAGTTTGTTAGAACTGATAGTACTGGAAATATTCTATCTGAAGAGGTAATTACTGATACTGATGGTAATGCTAAGTTTAGTAATATTCCGTTTGCTACATCGGGTAATATTACGATATATTATAAACAAATAACTAGTGATGGTGGACATACTTTTGATGATACTGTTAAATCTATAGTAATGAATGAACAGAATAAAATAGTAGAGATAACTAATCCGGAAGCTCCACTTAGGAATTTTACTTTAACTGATGCTAGTTTTCCAAATATTGTTATTAGTGATGGACAAATAATACTTAATGATAATTAAAGAAGTAAGGTTATTTACTTCTTTTATCATGTCAACTATAAGCCTTATTCTAAGTCTTATTAGTGTTTATTTGAGCCAATATATTGTCTCAAATAAAGATATCAACCATATCTATTATATATAAGCCATAGGTGTATACTAAAATGTTATATAATATTAAAAATTAAAAAAGTAAAAAGAGACAATTGACACCAAGTAAATAAAATGATATAATTAAATTGTTAAGGGAGTTGGTTATATGCTTAGCAGTTTAGATTTGGCAGCAGTTAATTTGTTTTTGATAACCGCTCGCAAGGAAATAGATAAAAATAATGCTTATTTTGTATATTATAGAAATGTTAAATCTGGTAATAAAGTAGTAAATGCCAGGCAAGCATCACTTGATATTGGTATTATTAAAATTAGTGAAATATTGAATCATATAAAAGAATTACAACCAAGTGATTACTTTAGAATAAGTAGAGATAGAGAGTTCAGTAGGAATTTTAATGCGGAAATATATGAGTTTAAAAAAATTATAAATAGAAAGATGCTTATATAAAACTTACTATAAATGATAAAGGATTATTATGTATATCGTTTCATATAGATAATGGAGGTAACTAAAATGGAAAGATTAGAATATTGTTATGAATGTAATAAAGATGTTAATCCAACTATTAAAACAGAAAAAAATAAATATACTTATCGTGGAAAAGAGTTTCTTGTAGTAGAAGAAGTTCATTATTGTCCCAAGTGTGGTAACATACTAATTAATGATAACTTTGATAATGATATGTATAAAATATATGATTGTTATTTAAAATTATTTAATTTATCTTTTGAAAAGATTAAAGAAATAAGAATAAAATTGAATTTATCACAAGAAGTATTTTCTAAAATACTTGGTTGGTCAAAGAAGAGTATTGTAAGATATGAAAATAGTGATTCTGTACCACAAGGAGAATATTTAAATACATATATGATTTTAAATGAGAATCCCTACTATATTGTAAAATTATTAGAAAGACAAAAAAATAATTTTACTGAAGAAGAGTATTATAAAATACTTTCTATATTACCATTTAGTAAAGTATATAAAACAGTTAATACGATACTTTATTTATTAAAGAATAATAAGTTATGTGAAACTTCACTAATGAAGCATCTTTTTGCTGTAGATTTTTATAATTGTAAAGAAAATAAAGAGGCAATTACTAATTTAAAATATGCTCATTTACTATATGGACCAGTAGTAGATAATAGGAACATCTTATATAATTTTTTAATAAAGAATGATTATATAAAAATTGAAATAAATGATATTAGTACAAACTTTACTACAGATAAAGACTTTGATAAGAAATTGTTTACTAAAGAAGAACTTAATAGTATGAAATTAATAAAATATAAGTTTAAAGAATATTCTGCTAGTGAATTAAGTGATTGGTCACATAGTTTTAAAGGTTATATTGATACAAAGAATGGTGAAATAATTGATTATAAATATGCCAAGTATTTAGATATTGATAATATTTAAAGAATGATAAGTAATTATAATTTGGTATAATTACATAGAGTTAAACTTAAAAAGACAACTATTCGGAATTTCTGAACAGTTGAATCGAAAGGTATTATATATAAAATTTCAGTTATTCGGTGTTTCCGAACAACTGAAATATACTTGACAGTAAAATTAAATAATTGGAATTATAGAAAAAATAAACATGGTATACTAGTATTAAATCAGAAAAATATACTACCTGAAAATGTTAGCAGCTCTTGGATGATGCGGGGTATAAATTATTCCAATCGCGAAATGTTAATCGCTCCCGGATGGTGCGAGTAATAAGTTATCCCGAACAAAAATGTTTGAAAACTCTTACTTTTAGGTAGAGTTTTCTTTTAATTTATGATAAAATTTTACTAAGTAGCTATAAAAATATAAACCATTAAAGGAGAAGAAATATGAATAGATGTAAATGGTGCAATATAAATAATCCTAAGTATATAGATTATCATGATAACGAATGGGGAAAATTAAAAACAGATGATAACTATCTATTTGAAATGCTTATATTAGAAACATTTCAAATAGGATTATCCTGGGAATGTGTACTTAATAAAAGAGAAGCATTTAAAAAAGCCTATAACAATTTTGATTTAGATAAAGTATGTAATTATAACGATAACAAAATCAAAGAACTAGAAAGCAATCCCAATATTATTAGAAACAAATCAAAAATAAAAGCCAGTATTAATAACGCTAAAATATTTAAAAGTATCAAAGAAGAATATCATAGTTTTTACAATTATTTAAAAACATTTACTAATAACAAAATAATATATGAACGCAATAAAACAACATCATCCTTATCAGATAAAATATCTAAAGATTTAAAAAAAAGAGGAATGACATTTATAGGAAGTATTATAATATATTCCTATCTCCAAGCAATAGGTATTATCTATTCTCATGATAAAGGCTGTTACTTACATAGAGAAAATACTAATTAAACTGTTTAAGCAATAAAATTACTTTCTTCATATAATTATATAAAGGAGGTATTTTTTATGTTATCAAAAAGCATTAACGAGTTAAAAGAAAAGTTAGAATTAAGAAATAAAATATTGAGTTGCTGCCAAATTGTCGGTCCGATTGGTCCTAGAGGACCACGTGGAGAAAGAGGCATTCAAGGTGAACCCGGGCCATTGATAGCATCATCGAATGAAGGTATATTTTTTACTGGATTTGCAGATACAAATGTTACTGGTGAAATGATAATTCAAGACCCCTGGCTAATACCAAATCCATCAGAATACATTTCTATTATTAGTGAATCCGAAATAGAAATAGAACCTGGCATATATGAAATAACATTAACTGGTTTAATAGAAAATGCTGACGAAGATCATGGAGCAGCATTTTATCTAAAAAATGAAGCCGGCTCAGCAATTAAAGATTTATCTTTTCAATTGCCAATAGGGGAAGGAAAAATTATGCATTTTTCTCAAGTAACATTATTCAAATTTGATACCTTAACAACATTACAAGTTATGGTTAACATATTAGGCGAAGAGGATACTTCTAATGTAACAATATCAGATGTCAATTTACTTATTAAAAAAATTCATACCTAATTAAAATTATAAAGTAGAAATAATCTACTTTTTATTTGACTTTTATTTGGTATAGAGGTATAATTAGTATGAAAAGTATAACTTGTATAACAAGAGAGGAGCAAAATATATGAATAAGAATAAATATATGGGAATAAGCAAAGTGGGGGAAAAGGGGCAAATAGTAATACCAAAAGAAGTAAGAGATATCTTTGACATAAAACCGGGCAATTCTCTTATAGTACTAGCCGACGCGAAAAAAGGAATAGCCTTAGTAAAATCTGAGGTAATAGAAGATGTTACAAATAATATACTCGGAGGAAATGATGATAAAAATAAATAATCTAACAAAAAAATATAAAGAAAAGTATGCAGTAAATAACTTAAATCTAGAAATAAAATCTGGAGAATTATTCTCACTTTTGGGTACAAATGGAGCAGGAAAGACGACAACAATCAAAATGCTATCAACATTGATATTACCTACTAGTGGAGAAGTTAAAATAAACAATTTTGACTTAACAAAAGATTCAGCTAAAATTAAAGAAATAATCAACATTTCACCTCAAGAAACCGCAATAGCGCCAAACTTAACAGTTATTGAAAATCTATATTTTATGGCGGGTATTTATCAAATTACAAATAAAGAAGAAAAAATTAATGAATTAGTAAAGATATTTAAATTAGATGATGTATTAAAACAAAAAGCTAAGACTTTATCAGGCGGTTATCAAAGAAAACTATCAATAGCGATATCATTAATAAATTCTCCTAAAATACTATTTTTAGATGAACCAACACTAGGCCTTGACGTAATATCAAGACATGATTTATGGAATATTATCGAATCGCTAAAAGGAAATACTACAATAATTCTTACCACTCATTATATGGAAGAAGCTGAAAAATTATCTGACAGAATAGGAATAATGAATAAAGGAAAATTAATAGAACTAGGTACTGCTAAAGAACTAATAAAAAAGAAGAAAGCCAAAACATTTGAAGATGCTTTTATAAAAACAATAGAGGAGGATAATTAATGAGAACTATAATTTTTGCTAAAAGAAACTTCAAAGAAATAGTAAGAGATCCAGTTAGTATAATATTTGCTGTCATTTTACCATTATTTCTTTTATACATTTTTCAGCAGTTTAAAATACCTAACGAAATATATAATATAGAAAACTTCACTCCAGGAATAATTATATTTAGTCTAGCATTTATAACGATGTTTACAGCATCCTTAGTAGCGAAGGATAGATGTTCATCACTTACTGCAAGACTCGGAGTGAGTCCAATGAAGAGTATTAATTACATTTTAGGATATATATTATCAGTAATTCCTTTAATATTAATACAAAATATATTATTTTTTATAACAGCAATTATACTTGGATTAAAATTTAGCAGTAATGCTATATATACAATTTTAGCAGTAATTCCAATATCAATATTATTCATTTCATTAGGTATTCTAATAGGAACCATAACTACAGAAAAATCATCATCCGGAATTTCAAGTATTATAGTTCAATTAGTAGCATTTACCAGCGGTATGTATTTTACTACAGATATGGTTGGCAGTACCTTTAGTACAATATGTCATATACTACCATTTGAAAGTACATTAAATATTACCAAAGATATATTAAATAGTAATTACAATAATATTTTGCCATCAATATTAATAGTAGGGATTTATATAGTAATAGTAATAATATTAACCATAATATTATTCAAAAGAAAAATGATTAGTGATAATAAATAAAAAACAGGATCAAATTCCTGTTTTTATTTATTAAAATTTTCTATATAGACCAATAGCCTTACCTAATATGGTAGCATTTTTTAGTATAATAGGTAACATATAGTCATTTTCTGGTTGTAATCTAACATAATCTTTTTCTTTAAAATATCTTTTAATAGTAACTTGATTTTCATCATCCATAGCTACAACAATATCACCATTTTTAGCATTTTCCCCTCTTTCAACAATTACTATATCTTTACTATAAATACCAGCATTAATCATTGAGTCGCCTTCAACTTTAATAGTAAATACTTCTTTTCTCTTTGGAAGTAAATATGTAGGTAAAGAAATAACTTCGTTAGGTGTTTCAATTGCTTCAATTGGATTACCTGCAGTTACCTTACCAAGAAGTGGTACTGTTACCACATCATCATTTTTATTTTCAAATTCATTAGGTACTTGTAACTCTAATAAGTGATTACTTCCTTTTCCTCTTTTTAAATATCCTTTTTCAATTAGTTTCTTTACATGAACATGAGCAGTAGCTGGTGAACTTAAACTAAAATTAGCCGCAATTTCACGAATAGAAGGTGGATATTTTTTTTGCGCTGAAAACTTTTTTATATATTCCAAGATATCTTTCTGTCTTTTTGTTAATTTTCCTTCTTTGACCATATATAATGTCTCCTTTCATTTATAATATTAACATATAAAGTGTAAAATGTCAAACAAATATTCGCATTTAATACATTTTTATATTGACACGAACATTTGTATATGTTAGAATAATAATGTAAGAAGGAGATGTGATAGATATGAGTTTTGTTAAGAAAAATAAAGGAGCAATAATTTTCTATTTAGTTTTAGTATTAGCTACATTAGTAATTGTTCAAAATAATAGTAAAAATCTAGAAGAAAATAAAGGATATGTCTATCTCACAAGATAGATTTTTCTTTATATCTTTTCAAATTTCAAAAAATATATTATAATAATTATGAAAGAAGGTATATTATGAATAATAAAGTTATGAGTGGAAAGGCTGCTAAAGCATTGGTAATATTTAGTGCACTTTTCCTTATATTGTTGGGCGTTGGGTTATATAAGCTATTTGAGTATCAGGGATATGATAAAAAGGAAACAAATAAATTTATTAATTATAATGTTAAAGATTATATAGAAACAACTCCAATTATCTTTAGTAATTATAGTGATGTTTATTCCAGTATAAATGTTTCCAAGATAACATTTAAAAATCTTGATAGTGATTTAACAAAAACGTTTGAAAATGAGGAAGCAGAACTTATTGACTATATTAACAAATATTATGATGAACTAAAAAAAGAAGAAGATTACACTTCAAATAATACAGTTACTACTTTAATAAAAACACAAGTTAATAGTACGGTTTTATCTGTATTCTATGAAATGGACTTCAATATTCAAAATATTAATAGAAGCTATGTATTAACTTTAAATATTGATTTGAAAACTAATAAAATATTAACTACTGAAGACTTGCTTTTAAAATATAGCTATACTAAAGAATACATCGCTGAAAAGCTTTTTAATGATGATATTATGATAAATGCTAATGAAATTGTTGTTGACAAAAATACAAATATATCATTAACTAAAAACGATATAGAAAAGAAAAAAAATGAATATGTTAAAAGAATAACTGATGATTTTAATAATATAATAAAAGTGTATATCGAAAATAACTCGTTGGTTTTAGTTTACAATAAAAAAGATTTGAATGATTTATTCTTTGAAAATAATTATATTAATGAATTAAAAATCAAATATTTAAAGTAAAATTTACAAAAATTAAAGTTTATGATATACTAGTATTTATCAGGAGGAAAAAATGGAAAAAGAAATTTATTATACAAGGGTTTTACCATTAGTTAGATATATTGTAAAAAAAGATAAAAATGGTAAAGAGTATACAGATGTTATAGATAATCTGTCTAGAGAAGAAAGATTGTCTTTATCTGAAGAAAAAGCGAGAATGCTTTGGAATAATGGTACTGATTTATATGTAGCAGAGCAGCCACTTTCTTATCATGAGGGAATGAGCATAAAGTTTTCTATAGTTTATTTATTTGATGAATTGTCAAAAGAAGAACAAGCCAAATATTATGAAAGAACTATAGTATTACCATTAACAATAAAACCTGTGGTAAAAATATATGATGATAATTCAAAAAGATTCTTTCCAAAAAGAAAGAGTAAAATTAAGAAAGAAGATACTAAGTAATAGTTTACTTCTTTTTTTCATATATTAAATTGGTGATAATATGAACGAAATAGATCCAAATAAGTATTTAGATATTATTAATAAAAATAACAAAAAATGTACTGATAGTAAAAATAATATCAAAAAATACTTGAAAGGCCTTGGAATAAGAACTTTGACAATTGCCGTTATATTTTTTTCATTTGCTATTATGTGCAAATATAACAATGACTTTAAAGAAACTATCACTAAATATGTCTTTACTGATGTGATATCTTTTACTAAAATAAAAAAAGTGTATAATAAATATTTAGGCGGAATTCTTCCAATAAAAAAAGAAATAGATACTCAAAAGGTATTTAATGAGCAATTAAACCATGATAATTTATCTGTGTATCATGATGGGGTTAGTCTTACTATACCAGAATCTTATTTAATACCAGCAATAACAGAGGGAATGGTTGTATTTATTGGTAATAAGGAATACTATAATAATACAATTATAATAGAAGATTTAAACGGAGTATATATATGGTATGGAAATGTCAGTACAACATCGCTAAAATTATATGATTATGTAGAAAAGGGAACATATATTGGAGAGGCAGAAAGAAATTTATATATGGTTTTTAGCAAGGATAATAAATATTTAAATTATGAAGAATTTCTTAAATAAAATGGATTTCCACTATACATATATTATAATGGCATTTGGACTGGTATTAACAGGACATTTTATTAATTTAATCGCTTTTACTTCACTTATAATAATTCATGAATTTGGACATGTTATAACCGCTACAATATATAAATACAGGATAAAAAAAATAACTATTTATCCATATGGCGGTATTACAGAATTTGATACTTTAGTTAATACTAAAATAGAAAAAGACTTACTTATAGCAATATCTGGTATTATATTTCAATCAATATATTTTTATACAATATTTTTTTTATATAGAAATGGAATAATAAGAGAATATACATATAATTTATTTTTTACTTATCATAATAGTATGCTTTTATTCAATGTACTTCCTATAATTCCTTTGGATGGCAGTAAAATCATCAATTTGATATTTTCAAAGTATTTAAATTTAAATTTTTCTAACAATTTAACTGTATTAATTTCCTTTATAACTTTATCAATGATATTAATAGGCGGTATATATGAAAAAAATTATTCAATGGTTATGGTTGTATTTATATTACTTCAAAATATATGGAATTATTATAAAAAAATAGAATATATCTATAATAAATTTGTTTTAGAAAGATATTTATATAATATAAAGTATAAAAGTTTTAAGATAATTAATAATAAAAACAAAATGTACAAAAACAAAACACATTTATTTAAAGTTAACAATAATATAATTGAAGAAAAAAGTTTTTTGAGTAATTTTTTTGATAAAAAGCCTTAATTTGTTTGACTTAAGCATTATTTTATGATAAAATTGTATTGTTTTGAAGACCTCGAGTTGTTAACTCAACCACATTGAAAAGGTAAAAGTTCAGAAATGACACCTTAAGAGTGAGTCTTAAAAATAAGTGTAAGGAGGTAAGAAAATGAAAGCAATTATTGAAACTGGTGGAAAACAATATTATGTTTCTGAGGGCGCTACAATATATGTTGAAAAACTAGAAGGTAACGAAGGAGATAAAGTTGTTTTTGATAAAGTCTTAATGGCTAATGGTGTAGTAGGTAATCCTTATGTTGAAGCTACTGTTGAAGGTACTATCGTAAAACAAGGAAAACAAAAGAAAATAACTATATTCAGATATACACCAAATAAGAGATCTACTAGAAGAAAAGTAGGCCACAGACAACCATATACTAAAGTAGAGATTAATAAAATTAAGTAAGGAGTATTTTATGATTAAAGTAATACTTACTAAAAAAGATGATAATGTAAATAAAGTTATCATCAATGGACATGCTGGTTATGATGATTTTGGTAAAGATATTGTATGTGCTGCAGTGTCTAGTACGGTTATAACTACCATTAATATATTATTATCTTTAGATAATCAAAGTATTAGTTATAATGATAGTAGAGGTTTAATTATAGAAGTACTTAAAAATGATATGGCTACCAAGAAAATCATAAATGTACTTATTTCTAATCTATATGAATTAGAAAAAGCATATCCTAAAAACATACAAATTAAGGAGGAAAATAATGAATAGATTAATGGAATTTAATATACAATTATTTGCCCACAAAAAAGGTCAATCATCTACTAGTAATGGAAGAGATTCAGCTGGTAGAAGACTTGGAGCAAAGGCTTCAGATGGTGAATATGTAACTGCAGGTTCTATCATTTATCGCCAAAGAGGTACTAAAATTCATCCTGGAACAAATGTAGGTAGAGGAACAGATGATACTCTATTTGCAAAAATTTCTGGATATGTTAAGTATTCTCACCTTGGAAAAGATAGAAAACAAGTTAGTGTATATGAAACTAAATAAATTTAATTAAAAGATATTGACAACAATATAAATTATTGTTATAATTTATATTGTCTTGGGGAATTAGCTCAGTTGGCTAGAGCATTTGCCTTGCACGCAAAGGGTCAAGGGTTCGAGTCCCTCATTCTCCACCATCGGGAAGTGGCTCAACTTGGTAGAGCACGTGGTTTGGGACCATGGGGTTGCAGGTTCAAATCCTGTCTTCCCGACCATTATTGAAAAATAAAGAACTAGCGATAGTTCTTTTTTAATATTTATTTTCTGCAACCACATGATCCCAAGCCAATAACTTAGTACCTAAAAAATTTAAATATAAAAAGTGGAGAATGAGGTGTCCCATTACCACTTGTATTCATCATAAAGCAAAGGCAAATGCTCATTACTAATACCAAAAGTTAACCCATGATTATGAGGAAGTCCATATCTATAATTTCCTCTGTAAACGCTAATTTTAAAAGTAACCGCTATAAAGCCTTTATCAATCAAATCAACAAAAATGTCAATATCTTTTAATTTATAGAAAGTAGCCTTGTAATACTTATAGTGCATTTTTCCATCTATATTATTTGTCCAAGCATCTACGAGCATTAAATATCGCAATTTACAATATAATTTATTTTTTAATGTAAAGAAAGACCAATATACACTTCTTTCTAATAAATTAAGATTTTTATCAAATACACATAAAAATACCTTTTCTTCTTTTCTATCAACATCTAATTTAAAAAAATATTTTGTTCCAACCTGACATAACATATTACCATATACTACAGAATATAATACTTTGGCACTTCTAATTTCTTTATCTGGATATCCATATTTTTCCCTTAGTCTATCAAGTTCAAAGAGCTCTTCACCATCAGGTACTGAACCAAACAAACCAATTAAACCCTTACTAAAACTTCTTCTTGTTTTAATTTCAATACCATCATAATCGGGTACACAAAAATCAGACTTTTCTTTTCCTAATAATCTTTCAAATGTATCACCAATACCACCATATCCACGATGAACCTCTGGAACATATCCCATTCTTTTTATTCTATTAAATTCATTATTCAATTTTTTGATACTTTCTTTGATAGTATCACCATTGTTTAACATATCCTTCCTTTCTACTAAAAAATATTTTCTTTTCTATCTCGTTTATAATTATACCACAAAATTATTAAAACATTATTGTGTTATTAAAAAAATAATGATAATATATATAAGAACGCAGGAGGTTTTATGGAAATACCATTTGATTATATCTTAATAAGTATAATGATTAATTTAAAAAATAGAAAAGTCAAGGCAGAAGTATCAAAACAAAGCTTAATAAAAATTATAAATAAAATAATTTATAATTTAAATGTTAATGAAAAGGAAAAATTAGAAATTATTAATAATTTTGATTTTGAATATGAACTAGATACATTTTATAATAATCATATTGAATATTTTGAATTAACGTCAGATAGTATTATTCTCGATGATAATGTATCTATCGAAGATTTAGAAAACATTTTAGAAAATAATGATATTGATGAACTAATATTAAATGAAATAGATTCTTTAATAGAATCAGATATTTCTGTTATTGAACTTATGGGTATTAAAATCAGAAAAGACCTTTATAAGTGGTTATATTTATCATTGCAAGAAGATGATAAGTTATATAGAGAATTATTATTTGCTAGAACAGAAAAAAATAATTTGCCAGAGGAACAAACAATAAAACAAATTAAAAAACATGCCTTTACCAGAAGAATATTTTTTGTTAATTTAGAAAATCTAGATTATGATAGTGCATATGATTTACTACTATATAGTGATAGTCTTATAACATTTTCTACTTATAAAGTATTACCATTTAATATTCAAAATGATATGTTTGATGAAAGAAATATCTACAATAATCCCTTTCAAAAAAGCTTATTTTTTAATGACTCACTAGTACGTTATTTAATTAATTATAAATTAGATTATTGTTTCAATGAAAGCATGGGTGCTGATTTAAATTATCACAAGGATGATTACAAATTTTATCTTAAATATTATTATTTGCTTTGTGAAGAAATAGAAACTCTTCCAGAAGGTAAGCTAAAAAATGAACTTGAAATAACTAAATATAGACTTATGATGATACTTGATGGCATGTTTGACAACACATTATTTATGAATAAAGATAATAGTAATTTAGAAGACTATAAAGGCAAATATAAGTTTAATGAACTAGAGGCACATTTCTTTGTAGATGAAATACTATCTTATAATGATAAAATGTATGAACACAAAGATAGTTATGTCATAGAATATTTTAATATAATAAAGAAAATATTTGTAAAAACATACTACTCACTAACTAAAGATGACAACATTATAAATAGAATAAAAGAAAATAAACTATACGGTATTAATAAAACTAGTACCAAATATTTTGATGATATATTAAGCAGTCCAAGAAGAAGAATAAAATAACTTCTTCTTTTATTATATTTAATTTATGTCTATATTTCTTTGCCTATATATAATAGGCACTACTGGTGCATCATTTATAGACCATAAGACTATAAATGACTATCAAAAACCTAAGGCTTTGATAGAAACAAAACATTTTACAGAAAAAAGTGTCAAATTATAAAAAACATATTTACAAACAATAACTATTATAGTAGAATATAATCGTAGAGTGGCATGAAGTGGAAGAAAGTGGGGGATATTATGTTGATTGGAGAATATCATCATAATATTGATGAAAAAGGAAGATTAATTATACCTTCTAAATTTAGAGAGGATATCGGTAATGAATTCGTTGTAACTAGAGGCTTAGATGGTTGTCTATTTGTCTATGCAATGAAAGAATGGAATGCCATCGTATCTAAACTTAGAACACTACCATTTACAAAGAAAGATGCTAGAACATTTAATAGATTTTTTATGTCTTCTGCTAGTACACTCGAATTTGACAAACAGGGGAGAATCAACATACCATCATCTTTAATTAATTATGCCGGATTACAGAAAGAATGTACGATTATTGGGGTTAATGATCGCCTAGAAATATGGGCTACTGATAAATTTAATAGTCTTATCGAAGATAACTTATCTGCTATTAGTGATGTAGCAGAAAATCTATTTGAAGGGTTAGATATTGATGCATAAAACAGTATTACTAAATGAGGCAATAGATAATCTAAATATAAAAGAAGATGGCATATATGTTGATTGCACATTAGGATTCGGGGGACATAGTGGTTTAATATTAGAAAGAATAAAAAGGGGCTTCCTTTTCGCCTTTGATCAAGATGATATGGCTTTAGAATATAGCGAAAAGAAGCTAAAAGAAATAGGCAGTAATTTTGAACTTATAAAATCAAATTTTGCCTATATTAAAGAAGAATTAAATAAAAGAAATGTTACAGAAGTAGATGGAATAGTTTTTGACTTAGGGGTATCTTCCCCGCAACTAGACATTGCTGATCGTGGTTTTAGTTTCCATAAAGATGCTAAACTAGATATGCGAATGGATACTACTAAAGAATTATCTGCTTATAATGTTGTAAATGAATACTCTTACGAAGAGTTAGTTAGACTAATAAGAGACTATGGTGAAGAAAAATATGCTACTAGCATAGCTAAAAACATAGTTAAAGATAGAGAATCTAAACCCATTGAAACAACATTTGAACTAGTAGATATCATAAAAAAGAGTATGCCATATAAGGCAATGAAAGATAGTCATCCTGCCAGAAGAACATTTCAAGCTATTAGAATTGAAGTAAATAATGAATTGGAAGTATTAAAAATAGCACTTAAATCAAGTATTGAGCTCCTAAAAGTAGGAGGCAGAGTCTCAGTTATTACTTTCCATTCATTAGAAGATAGAATTGTAAAGGAAATATTTAATGAATACTCTAAGGTTGATAGTAATTTATCAAAGTTACCATTCATTCCTGAAGAGTATATGCCTAAGTATAAAGTGGTAGCGAGTATCACTCCTAGTACTGAGGAACTAGAGGAAAACCCTCGTGCTAGATCATCAAGACTTAGAGTAATAGAAAAAATAAAGGACTGATAATATGAAAAAAAAGAAAAAGAAAGGGCTAACTAAGATAGAAAAGTTTTTATATAAAAGCTGTTTATTTATTATTGCACTTTTGATTTCAGGAATTGTTTTTACTAGTGCAACAGTATCTAAGATGAATATAGAACTTCAAAAAATGAATAGTGAAGTAGAAAAACAAGAAGATACCAATCAAAGTCTTGCTATGAAAATCAATGAGATGGCATCACTTGAAAATATTCAAACAATCAGTAAAAACTTAGGTCTATCTTATAATAATGAAAATATTAAAACAATAGAGTAAGGTGATTAGTATGAAAAAGGAAATTAATAGTAGTAAGTTTAAAGTAAGTAAACCTGTTATTATTGTTACCTTTTTTTTATTTTTGGTATTAATTGTCAGATTATGTTACTTATGTATTGTTGACTACAAAGTAGGTAGTTCTACAATTACAGCTTTTATCAAGAATAGGAATACTACCGAAGAAGTAATAATGCCTAAGCGTGGTACAATATATGATACAAATGGTAACATCCTAGCTAATGATGTTATCAGTTATACTCTTATTGCCTATTTATCCGATACCAGAGTAGACTCAAACGGCAATAAAGACTATGTTGAGAATGTTGAAGATACTAGTACCAAACTTGCTACAGTTCTTGGAGTAACGCCAGATGAAATAAAAACAATATTGGTAAATGGTATTCAAAATAAGAAATATCAAGTTGAATTTGGAACTATTGGTAAAGGTCTTTCCGAACTTGTTAAGGAAGAAATAGATAAACTAGAACTTCAAGGCATAGACTTTACCAAGGATATAAAAAGATACTATCCCAATGGAGATTTTGCTTCATATTTAATCGGCTACACAGTTAATAAAACTGATAAGGATGGTAACAACTGGATTACTGGTGAAATGGGTATTGAAGAATACTATAACGATACTTTAAAAGGTAAAACAGGTTTTGTTACTTATGAAAAAGATAAATATGGCTACAAGATTGCCAATGGCCGTGAATATGTAGAACCCGCTGAAGATGGTAATGACATCTATCTAACTATCGATAGTAATATTCAGCTATTTTTACATAATGCTGTGAGAGAGGCTCAGGACTCTTCTGAGGCCGAATGGGTCCTAATGGCCGCAATGGATGCAAAGACTGGTAAGATCCTAGGCTATTCTAGTACACCAAGTTTCGATCCTAACTTAAGAAATATGACCTCATACATTGATCCACTTGTAACCCTTACTTACGAGCCAGGTTCAACAATGAAGATATTTAGTTATATGTGTGCCATTGACTCAGGTAACTACGATGGAAACACTACATATACTTCAGGTAGTAAAACTTACACCTCAGAAAATGGCGGTAAAGATGTAACAATATCTGACTGGAGAAAAGAAGGATGGGGCACCATTACTTACGATCAAGGTTTTGCACTTTCTTCCAACATAGCGGTTGCCAACATAGTGGAATCAGTAATAACTAAAGAAGATTTAAGAGCCTGCTACGAAAAATATGGCTTTGGTTCTAAGACAGGTTTTACTTTAAAAAGAGAGGAACCAGGTAACATAAATTATAAATATCAAATAGAGGCTGCTACTGCTGGTTATGGCCAAGGTATAACAACAACACCAATTCAGCATCTTGAAGCTCTAACATCCATTGCCAACAATGGTACTATGTTAAAACCCTTTGTAGTAGACAAAATAAAAAATCCTACCACCGGTAAAGTACTTGAACAAAACTCAAAAACAGAAGTTAAAAATATAGCAAACTCTGCTACTATCGAAAAAATGAAGCAATTAATGGCTAGTGTTATAAATGGTGATAATACCAATTCAACAGGTTATGCTTACCACATGGATGGCTATAGCTTAATAGGAAAGACTGGTACTGCTCAAATATTTGATTATACCAAAGGCAAATATATGAGTGGTTCATCAGATTACATATATTCATTTTCCGGTATGTTCCCAGAAAACGACCCTGAAATAATACTATATGCTGCGATTAAAAGACCAAAAGATGGTACCAACTATCTAGCTCCAATGGTAAAAGAAGTAGAACAAAATATTACTAAATATTTAAATATTGAAGAGAAAGACAATGAAAAGAAATCATACACAGTGGAATCCTTTTATAACAAGAACGTTTCAGATATTAAGACTTATCTAGAGAATAAAAATATTAAAGTACTTGTAATTGGAGATGGCACTAAAGTTATTAATCAGTATCCTAGTATTAATAATATTATATATGAAGATGATTTAGTAGTACTAAAAACTAATAACTATGATAATAAAATGATTAATTTAAGTGGTTATTCTTATAAAGAAGCCGATAACATCCTTAGATTAATGGGAGTTAGTTATATGCTTGAAGGTAATGGCTATGTATATGAACAAAGTATACCTGAAGGTGAAACAATTACCGATACAGTAACTATTAAATTAAAAAATAAATATATAGAATAGAGGTAATAGTATGAATGAAGAAACAAATGAAATATCTAAAATTTTATATACAATACTAATAATAATTATATGTATTATATTAGGAGTATATCTTGGTAAGTTAATTATGGGTTAAGAAGAGTAATCTTCTTTTTCTTTTTATCCTCAGTTCGAGCCTGTAGTCTCTCACTGTTAAACACAGCCTAAGGTCTGTGTTTAAAACTATTTTGTTATTTTCTACTTGTAATTACATACGTTTTATGATAGTATAATACCCATACGAAAGTGGGCAGTTTATGAAAGAATTACCAAATAATGTAATTAGAAATTGTAATGAAAAGAAATTACTTAATTTAAAGAGAACTGTACTTGATTATATAAAAGAATTTAAACTAGAGGATATTACATGGAAATCTTTAACTAAAGAAAAAATGAGAAAATTTCTTTTTGATAATTATTATATCAATGATAATTTTATTACTTGGAATGATAATGATACTATTTTTGGTATGCATTATCTTCAGTGGTATTTATATACCGATAAGTATTTTATAGGTACAATAAAAAATAATATTGATAAGGAAACGATTGTTGGATGTATTAGCTATTTTAATTATCATAAAATATATGGTAATGTAAATTATATTAGTACTGTAGAAATTAATTACTTTTATCAAGGTATGAAACTATTAAATGAACTGTATAAGAATTTTATTAATGAATTAGATTTTGATAAAGATATTATGATAACTAATGAATCTATGATAGGAAGAAAGTGTCATGTTATAAATGATTTAAAAAAAGCATTAAAGAAAGTTAGATATAATAAAAATGTTATAATAGATGACTAAAATATAAAAATAAAAGGCAAGAAGTCTAAACTCTTGCTTTTTTTGTATACATTTGTATTATACATCAAAAACCTATAAATTCTTATAAATAAAGGCTTTACAAAGATATTAAAAAAATAGTCATATTTTCCTTGACTATAATATTTAAACTAGTATATAATGCTGGCGGGGTTAATACTTATGGTGTTCTCTTCTTTTTCTAAGGTTTTTACTTTGGAAGGAACGATGATTTTATGATAGAAAGTAATTTCTTAACCTTAGGGGGAGATGAATTTAGTTTTGGTAAAAATTGTCAAAAAAAGGGTTGACAAACATTCTAAAAAGTTATAGAATTAATCTAAATTATTCAAAAAAGAGGGAGTGAGCATTATGATAAAGTATGTTATGTTAAATATTAATTCTATACTTAATAATGTTAGAAACTATTTAGCTGACATATTTTTCTGCTGCTACAAAATTAAAAATATTGTTATGACTAAAGAGCAGTACTCTGTGAATGACTAATTTTGAGGTCGTCCGCTGGAGTGCCGCTCTTTTGCTATATATGGAGGTGAAAGAAAATGAATAAACTTACTATTGATGATTTGCTTAATCTAGTTAAAAGTTATAATCCTGATGAAGTGGAAAACATAAAAAGAGCATATTACTATGCGGATAATCTTCATTCAGGACAAAAAAGACAAAGTGGAGAACCTTATATTACTCATCCACTTAATGTTGCTTATATCCTCGCAGAAATGCACGCTGATAGGGATACAGTGTGTGCTGGGCTATTACATGATACTTTGGAAGATACTCATATTACTAAGGAAGATATTTCACACGATTTTAATCCTGAAATAGCTGCTTTAGTAGATGGAGTAACAAAGATAAGCAAACTTAACTTTTCTACTAAGCAAGAGCAGAATGTAGCTAATACTAGAAAGATAATTACTGGTATTACAAGTGATGTTAGAATAATAATTATTAAACTAGCAGATAGACTTCATAATATGAGGACATTAGAATATAAGACAGAGTTTAAACAAAAAGAAAATTCACTAGAGACAATGGATATATTTGTACCTCTTGCTTATTATATTGGAGCATATAGAATAAAAAGTGAATTGGAAGATTTATCTTTTAGATATTTAAAGCCAGATATTTATATGAGTTTACTTGAAAAAAATAAGAAAATAGAAGAAGAAAACAAGAATCTTTTATTAGAAATGAAATATAAAATAGAAAATATTTTGAAAGATAATAATATTCCTAATGAGATAAAAGTTAGAACTAAAAATATATATGGTATATATAAGAGATTACATGAAGGAGAGAAATTATCTGATATACATGACTTATTTTCTCTTAAAATAATGGTAGATGAAATAGATGATTGTTATAGAGGATTAAGATATGTACATAGTCTATACCATCCTATAAATAGTAAGTTTAAAGATTATATATGTAATCCTAAAACTAATATGTATAGTAGTCTTCATACAACAGTATTTGGTCCTGAGGGAAGACTTGTTCAAACACAAATTAGAACATTTGATATGGATAAGATTGCCTCTTTTGGACTTACTGCTTACTTTGATATAAATAAAGGTGATGCCAGAAAAGTAATGCAAGAAGAGTTAAAAAATAAATATCAATTCTTTAGCTCATTATTAGAAATTAATTCAGTATTCGCAGATAATCAAGAGTTTGTTAATCAAATAAAAAACGAATTGTTTTCTGATAAAGTATATATTTATGGAATTAATGGAAATAGAGTAGAATTACCTAAAGGATCAACAGTAATAGATTATGCTTTTAACTTAGACTCTGATATTGGTAATACTATGGTAGGGGCAATTGTTAATGATGATTATAAAGATGTTGACTATGTTCTTAAAAATAATGACAGAGTAAGGATTATTAGTGACGAGTTATCATTTGGCCCAAGAGAGGAGTGGATTGCTAAGGCTGTTACAACTAAGGCAAAGAAGAGGATAAGAGAGTTTAAAAGCAATTAGTGTAATATGAGTTTATAGGGAACTCATAAAAAAACTAAATATTGTTAGGAAAGGAGAAAAAAATGAAACAAGGTTATGTACCAAACACTTGGAAAGATGGTAAAAGTCATTATATTAAGGCATTAGATGAACCATGGTATAAATTGTTAGTAAAACTTGAAAATCTATTATCAGTAGAAACTATGAAATTCTATCAGAAAAGAAATATATTGACAATTCATTTACCAATAACTACAGGCTCTATTTCGAGTCCGATGGGTAGAGGAAGTGATTCATTACCAGTAAAAGTTAAGCTTGAGGGAGTAGATACTTATCTAGCAGATTCAATGCAATTTTTATTAGAATATGGCTGTAGATTAACTGATAGAGGAGTGTATTACATTATGCCATCTTTTAGAGGGGAAAAAGCAGATGAGAGACATTTATGCCAATTTTATCATAGTGAAGCAGAGATAATTGGTGACTTAGATGATGTTATGAATTTGATAGAAAAATATATTAAGCACTTATCTAAAGCAATAATAAAACAACTTGGGAATGAAATTAAGGAATTAATAGGAGATATTTCACACATAGAATATATGGCAAATTTTAAAGGAAATTTTCCAAGAATTACCTTCAATGAAGCAGAAGCTAAATTAAAAGAACTTCATAATAATAATATTGAGAAATATATTGAGTATAATGATGGATGGAGAAATATAACAAGAGAAGGAGAAAAAGAAATAATGAATCTGTATAATGGAATAGTGTGGGTAACAAATTATGATATCCTAGCTGTACCATTTTATCAAAAGTTTGATAAGAAAAATAAAGGAACTACAAAAAATGCCGATCTTTTAATGGGAATTGGAGAGACTGTAGGATGCGGAGAGAGACATGAAAACTATGAAGAATTACTTGAATCACTAAAGTATCATGAAGTTGATACTCAAGAGTATGAATGGTATTTAAATATGAAGAAGATAAAACCATTAAAAACTTCAGGATTTGGCATGGGAACTGAACGATTCTTTATGTGGGTTTTAAAATGCGACGATATCAGAAATATGCAAATTTGTTTAAGATTCAATGGGGAAAATATATTACCATAAATTGGAGTTAAAAATGAAAAGTGAAATAGAAAGTTTAAAAAAAGATTATGGAAATTATTTATTATCAAAAGGTTACAAACAAAATTCTAGTGTAAAAATTACTTCGGGAGTTGACCCTAGCGTTGTGCTTATTGGTTCAACAATTAGTGTGTTGAAACCAAAGCTGTTGAATCATGAAGTAAGTACTGAAGGAGAATTCCTTTTCCAACGTGCCATAAGAACTAGAGGAATAAAAAGGCTCTTAATTCCTGAAAAAATGGAATGGTATAGTTATTTTGATGCCAGTGGAGTTTTAGTTAATTATAACAAACTTGATAAACTTGTATTTGATATAATAGACTTTTTAAATAAATTTTTGAACATTGATTATTATGATATTATGGTTCGAGTTTCGGGGAAAGATAATGATTTGATGAAATCTCTAAAAAATCTTGATGGTAGAGTAGTTGTAGAAATTGATTCAAGAGAAGAAAAATACTATAGACATAAATATGGATTACAGGAGTTTGGTATTTATGGAAGAAATTTAAATATTGCTATAAGAAATTGTAAAGATTCAGAATATAAAGATATTGGGAATATTATAATTATAGAGTCACCAAACGAAAAATTTGGTGTTGAGTGTGCCATTGGAGTAAATGCTATGTTAATGAGAAAGTTAGGATTATCTAATAGCATTGAAGCATCGAGTATTGTTGATGTTTATCATCCGGTTGATGACTCGGACTATAAATTTTTGGATTGTTTATCTGTGGTTTCACATCTTGCTTATGAAAATGCTAGTTTAATTAATAGTAGAAGCCCTCAATACATTTATCGAAAATACTTAAGAGCATTAAAGTATTGGGCTGAAATAAAAAAAATGTCTAATGATGAATTATTAGATATGATAAAAATGTATATTCAGGTTGAATATAGCAAAAATGAAAAACAAAAAATCGATACTAATGTTAGGAGATTGTTGTTACAAGGAGGCTTTAGAAATGGAAAATAACAAACAAATGACTATGAGTGAAATTGTAAAATTTGCGCAACAATATGGATTCATATTTCCAGGGAGCGAAATATATGGAGGCTTAGCGAATACATGGGATTATGGCCCTTTAGGAATAAGATTAAAAAACAATATTAAAGATGCATGGAGATATTATTTTATTCAAAATCATGATAATGCTTTTGAAATAGATGCAGATATTTTAATGAACCCTAGGGTATGGGAAGCTTCTGGTCATGTGCAATCGTTTAGTGATCCACTAATTGATTGTAAAGAATGCAAAACTAGGCATAGAGTGGATAACCTAATAAGTGGTTATAATTCTTTAATTGATGTTGACACTATGACAGAAGATGAAATGATGAAATATATATACGACAATAAGGTTCCTTGCCCAAAATGTGGAAAAAGTAATTTTACTTCTTTAAGAAATTTTAATTTAATGTTTCAAACACAGCGAGGAGTAACTACAGGTAATCAAAATACAATATATTTGCGACCTGAAAATGCTCAAGGCGAATACGTTAATTATTTAAATGTTTTAAGAAGTATGCATACAAAATTACCTTTTTCGATTGGGCAAATAGGAAAAGCCTTTAGAAATGAAATTACTCCAGGAAATTTTACATTTAGAACCATTGAATTTGAGCAAATGGAATATCAAACATTTTGTAAGCCCGGAATTGATCATGAGCTTTACGAATATTATAAAGAATATGGTAAAAAGTTTTTTGAAAGTCTAGGCTTGCCTGATAATAAATTACGCTTTAAGGATCACGAAAAATTAGCTCATTATGCAAAAGAGGCTTGTGATATAGAGTATTTATTTCCATTTGGTTGGGGCGAAATAAATGGTACACATAATAGAACTGATTTTGATTTATCAAGACATCAAGAATATAGCGGTAAAAAAATGGAATATTTTGATCCATATACTCAAGAAAAGTATATTCCTTATATTATTGAATCAACTTATGGTTTAGACAGAACAATATTGGCTTTGTTGTGTGAATCTCTTCATAAATTTGTAGATGAAAATGGAAAAGAAAGATTTGTTTTAAGTTTAGATAAATCAATATCACCAATGAAAGTAAGTGTATTACCTTTAGAAAAGAAAGCCCATTCAGAATTGGCAATGAATATATATAGAGAATTACGAGAAGAGATGATGGCTTATTATGACGATAAAGGTAATATTGGTAAAAGATATAAAAATAGTGATGCGATTGGAACTCCTTATTCAATTTGCATAGATAATGATACACTTGAGAACGGAATGCTAACAATTAGAGACAGAGACACAAGAGAGCAGATAAAAATTTCAACCGGGCAAGTTGAAGACGTATTAAAAAGAAAGTTAGTTAGAAAATAAACGGAAGGGAAAAATAACAATGGAAATTAAAGCGATAGATAGCCATTCACATATCGGTTATGAAAATGATGAAGAAATTGTAGGTAAAAATATAATGATGCCGTATCTTCCGACATTTTCGGAGTATCAACGATTAGCAAAAAAAAATTCTGTTGAAAAGGTTCTTTTTGCTCCATGTACATCACCTATGATTATTGATAAAATAAGACATTTTACAAAAGTATACTATTTATGGGAATATGTTAATGGCAAATATAGATATTTTAGTGAAGTAATTAATAATGGAAAGATAATAAAAGGCGAAATGTCAAAAAATCCTTATATGGAAGTTAATGTAAAAATTTTTAGATATTTAAAAAATTTAAAAGGTGAAATATCTGCAGAATTTATACCAGCTATCAGTTTATATTTTGATACTCCTGATTACATTGAGGAATTATTATCATTAAATATTAAAGGCTTGAAGGTGCATGGAGTTTCAACTGGACTTTATGATTTAAATAGAGTAAATCAAGATATCTTATCATTGTTAAAAAAAAGTGGTGTTCCCCTTGTGATTCATACAGATTTTGTGAAAAATCCTAAAACGCCGATTGATTATTTGTATAGTGAAAATAATCCAATAAACTGGTTAAAACTATTAGTCAAAAATGATATTAAAGGATATTTAGTTCATGGCTGTAGATTGTCAAGCGAATGTAGTAGAATTATGAAAGATAATAATGGACAATTTTTGACCGGCATTTCTCCAGACATATTATTAACAAATGAACCTGAGAGACTAATGGTTAAAACAGATAATTATTTGGAAACTTTATTTAATATGTTTGATATTGAAATGATGGCATTTGATTTAGATTATAATTGGAACTATACTGATAGAGTAACATATACTTATGATGATGAACAGTTAAATAGGTTAAATAAATTAAAATTATCAAAGAATAATAAAGAAAAAGTATTAAAAAAGAATTCAGAAAGATTCTTTAATTTGTGAGGTTATGATGGATATAGAAAAAGAATACTGGAATGAACAATTACGAATCTATAATTCTTTAACATATGCTAAAGATATTAAATACTATGAATGGCAGCCGGCACGATGGGCAGGCAATTATTCGGCAATAAATTTGATAAAAAAATATCTTAATGATGTAAAAACTACGATTGAAGTAGGCGCAGGAAGTGCTGCATTTTCTATTGCTCTACATAATAAAAAAAACGATTTAAAATTACACGCAATAGATATTTCACCCACAGCCACAAAATATGGTAGGATAATATCTAAAGATTTGAATGTATCAATAGAATATATTTGTGGCAATCTATTTGAATGTGTAGATAAATACGATTTGGTATTAAGCTTGGGCGTAATAGAACACTTTACTTCTCAACAAATGGATGAATTTGTTGAGAAGTGTATAGAACTAAGCAATAAATATATTTTGATAGCTATACCAAATCAAGAATCAGAAATCTTTAAAAATTATGTTTCTTGGTCAAATAAGAACAGTAAAGAATATGAAGAAAAACATAATAAGTTTAATAATGAAGATTTAAGAAACTTATTAAAAAAACATAATTTAAAAATATTAGTTGAAGATGGATTCCAGTTGTTTTTATCGGAAAAAAATTTTTTTGAAGAAGATACAAAAAACAATTCTGAAATAATAAAATTATTAAAAAATAAATTAATGGATTTAAATATCAATCTTGGTTCGAAATTTCCAAATGTTAATTTTAAAGCTAAAGATATTGATGATTTAGTAAAAGTTGAATTAAGTTTTAATCATGAGGTAAGAATGAAATATTCTTTTATGTCTTTTATCTTAGCTTCAAAAATATAAAAGTGAGTCTTGTAAAAAAAGCAAAAATATGTTAAAATATATAGTATAATAATTTAAGATTGGAGAAATAAAATATGGAAGAAATAACAATGAAAGATATGGTGAATATTTGTAAACAATATGGTTTTATTTATCAAGGAAGTGAAATATATGGTGGCCTTGCAAATACATGGGATTATGGTCCTTTGGGAAGTTTGTTAAAAGATAATATTAAAAAGACTTGGAAAAAAAGATTTATTCAAGAAAGGGACGATGCATATGAAGTTGATGCTGCAATTTTAATGCATCCTAGAGTTTGGGAAGCATCTGGACATGTTCAATCTTTTAGTGACCCATTAATTGATTGTAAAAATTGTAAAATGAGACATAGGGTTGATAATTTAATTAGTGAATATAATCCCGAATTAGATGTTGATGCCATGACGGAAGAAGAAATGATGAATTATATAAATAAAAATTGCGTTCCATGTCCGAAGTGTGGCAAAAGTAACTTTACACCACTTAGAGAATTTAATTTGATGTTTAAAACTAATCGTGGTGTTGTTGAAGAAAAACAAAATACTATATATTTGCGCCCTGAAAATGCCCAGGGGGAATATGTAAACTATTTAAATGTTAGAAGAACAACAAGAAGTAATTTGCCATTTTCAATTGGTCAAGTTGGGAAAGCTTTTAGAAATGAAATTACTCCAGGAAATTTTACTTTTAGAACAATTGAATTTGAACAAATGGAATTTCAAACATTTTGTAAGCCTGGAACAGATCATGAGTTATATGAGGAGTTCAAAGAATATGCCAAACAGTATTTTATTGATTTAGGTATTACTGAAGATGACTTAAGATATCATCCACATGAAAAATTAGCACATTATGCTAAAGAAGCGTGTGATATAGATTATAAATTTCCATTTGGCTGGGGAGAAATAAATGGTACGCACAATAGAACGGACTATGATTTGTCTAGACATCAAGAATATAGTGGAGAAAAAATGTTTGCAGTAGATGATGAAACAAAAGAAAAATTTATACCATATATTATTGAGTCAACTGTTGGTGCTGACAGATTAACATTAGCGTTATTATTTAACAATTATAGAAAAGAAAAACTAGAAAATGGAGAAATTAGAGAAGTAATGAGTTTTCATCCGGCAATCGCTCCATATAAAGTAGCAGTGTTACCTTTAATTAAAAAACGTCATAGTGAAATAGCAAGAAAAATATATAATTCATTAAGAAAACATTTTATGTGTGATTATGATGATAGCGGTACAATTGGTAAAAGATATAGAAGAGAAGATGCAATGGGAACACCATGGTGTATTACAATTGATGATGAAACATTAAATAATAATTTAGTAACAATTAGAGATCGCGATAATATGGAACAAATTACTTTAAATGTTGATGATGTAAAAAATTATATTAGAGAAAGAATCGAATTTTAAAATGAATAATTTTAAAAATATAAACACATTGCTTTTTGATTTGGATGGAACGTTAATTAATACTGAAAAAGAATTCTATATGTCCTTTTATGAAGTATTACTAAATAAATATAAAATAAAAATTGATGAAAAAATATATAAAGAATGCGAATTAGATAAAAATGCTACGTTACTTGACACTTTAAGAAATGATTATGAAATATTAAAAAACGTTTCAAATGAAAAAATAATGAAAGAAGTTTTTTCTTGTTACACAGCTAAATTTACAGAAGCAGTAATGTCTAATGAAACAAAAGAAAAAGTAGAATGTTTAAAAAGATTGAAAAACAGTGGCTTCACTTTAGGCTTAGTTACTACTTGCATGCGTAGATATCTTTGCACATTGATTGAAAAATTAAATATATATGATTTATTTGATTGTATTATAGCTAGGGAAGATGTTGACAATTTGAAGCCAAGTGGTGATGCTTATTTAAAAGCATTAAACGTATTAAACAAAAATGCAGAAGAAGCCTTAGCTATAGAAGATTCAAAAAGGGGAATTGAAGCTGCTTTATCTGCAAAATTAAAAATTGTAAAAGTTGACGAATATACTTTAGTTAAATTCTTTGATACTAGATGTATAGAATTTAATTCGGTTGAAGATTTTGCAAAAAAAATATTAAATGTTTAAGAGGCACTTATGAGCAATTTTAATTTAAAAAAAGGTGATAAAGTAGCTATTGTTTCGTTGTCAAGTGGTATTTTAGGGGAGTTATATGTAGCACATGAATTAGAATTGGGAGTGAAAAGATTAAAACAATTTGGACTCGTCCCTGTGTTTATGAATAATTCACTTAAAGGAGTAAATTATTTAAAAAATCATCCAGAATCTCGAGCACAAGATTTAAAACAGGCATTTTTAGATAAAGATATTAAGATGATTATTACTGCAATTGGTGGAGATGATACTTATAAGACAATACCATATTTAATGGAGGATAAAGAATTTATTAATTGTGTAAAAAAGAATCCTAAAATTTTTTCTGGTTTCTCTGATACAACTGTTAATCATTTTATGCTAAATAAATTGGGCTTGTCAACATTTTATGGTCCTGCATTCTTAGTAGATATTGCGGAGCTTGATAATGAAATGATAGATTATACCAAAGAATATTTTCTTAAATTTTTCAATAATAATGATATAATTGAAATTAAGTCTAGTCCTGTTTGGTATGATAATAGAGATAGCTATGACGCAACACAATTAGGAATATCAAGGGTTTGTCACTCTGAAACTCATGGATTTGAAACTTTAAATGGTCATGGAATTATTACAGGAAAATTATTCGGTGGATGTATAAATAGTATTTATGATATATTAACTGGGGAAAGATATAATGAGGAAAATGTCATATTTGAAAAATATAATTTATTACCTACTATAGAAGAATGGAAAGATAAAGTGTTGTTTTTAGAAACTTCAGAAGAAATTGTTAATCCAGAAAGATTAGAAATAATGTTATTAGAATTGAAAAAAAGGAAAATATTGGATTCTGTTAAGGGGTTATTAATTGGTAAACCTATGGATGAAATATATTACGAAGAATATAAGGAAATCTATAAAAAAATATTTAAAAATAGTAGTGTTCCTATATTGTATAACATTAATTTCGGACATGCTGTTCCTCGATGCTTTTTACAATATAATGCTTTAGTAACGGTGGATTATGATAACAAAACAATTAATGTTAAATCCTGTAAATTGTTGTAGTTGAATTAGTACTAGAACTAAGACAAATAAGGCTATTAGGTTCAGTAAAAATACAAGAAAAAAATCATTAAGTTAAATTTTAAATTGATATTTAGTTTTTGCTGAGAAAAATTAATAATGTTTTATTAAATAATTAAAGATGTACCTAAAATTGAATATTACAGATAACAATAATAGTCAAAATTTGAAAAAATATAATAAAATCCTTAGAATTTAGGTTTAGAAAAAAGTAACAGTTAAATATGATACATCTATAGCAATGCCAATTAATTTAAAACTGTTAAATAAAACTATTCTAATTTTTCTCTTTAATATAATGCAATTAATCGACTTGAACATAGTGTTAAACAATATGCTTATTTATTGGAACCATTAAGGTTTAATGATGAACATGATGGAAAAAGATTGGGTGTTTTTGTTATTGAAACAGAGAGATTGGTACAATTTTTGACAGGTTGCTATGATATGAAATATGTTCAACTATTTCCTACTAATTTACCAAATGGTATATTAACACATGCTACTAGTATTGAAGATATGAAAACTAGAAGGAAAAAATTATGATAGTTGGTATAGATATAGATGGAACAATAAATGATTTGCATTCAGTGATATTGGAATATGGTAGATTATACAATCAGACGATTATTAATGGTACCATTAAAGATGAAAATGCCTATTATATTAAAGATATATTTGCTTGGAATGTATTAGATTATGATAAGTTTAAATGGATAGTACAAAGTTATTTGGTAAATAGAATTAAAAGTAGAAATGGTGTAGTTAAGAAGAGTAATCTTCTTTTTCTTTTTATTCTCAGTTCGAGCCTGTAGTCTCTCACTATTAAACGAAGCCTAAGGTCTTTGTTTAAAACTATTTTGTATACATTTGTATTGTATATATAAATCTTATAAACACTTATAAATAAAGACTTTACAAAGATATTAAAAAAACAGTCATATTTCCCTTGACTATAATATTTAAACTAGTATATAATGTTGGCGTGGTTAATACTTATGGTGTTCTCTTCTTTTTCTAAGGTTTTTACTTTGGAAGGAGAGGTGATTTTATGATAGAAAGTAATTTCTTAACCTTAGGGGGAGGAGGTTATTAGTAGATGGAATTAGTTATAGCATACGCTTTAACTATTCTTGTTACATAGCAGTAATAGTGCTAGGTAGCCATAGAAAATAGATTAAAAAAAATCGGGGCACCTCAGGGGGTGCCCTATCTAACAATAGGGGAGAACACCTTACGAAAATAGGTGTTAGCCATTTTTATTATGACTAATTTCTCTCACTGTATATATTATATGCTAATTTTAATAAAAAAGCAATAACTTTTATAGTGAACAAATAAATATTCATAATGGAGACTACAGGCTCCATTATGCTACTTAAAACCTTAGACTTAAGTAGATATAACATAAAATATAAAAATATCCTAGATTTTCTTTTGAATATTTGGTAAAATATAAAAGTAGGATGTGAAGTATATGTACTTAAAAGAAATAAAAGCTTATGGATTCAAATCTTTTGCAGATAAAATAAATATAGAATTTGGAAAAAACATAAATGGAATAGTAGGACCTAATGGATCTGGTAAATCAAATATAGTAGATGCTGTTAGATGGGTGCTTGGAGAACAATCTATGAAGAGTTTAAGAGGAGACTCTTCTTTAGATGTAATCTTCTCTGGTAGTGATAGTAGAAAACCACTTAATAGTGCCTCAGTTACTTTAGTATTTGATAATGAAGATAGAATTCTTCCTATTGACTTTAGTGAAGTATCTATTAAGAGAATGGCTTTTAGAACAGGAGAAAACGAATACTATATAAATAATGAGAAAGTAAGATTAAAAGATATTACCGAACTTTTAACTGATAGTGGTACCGCTAAAGAGAGTTTTAATATTATAAGCCAGGGTAAGATAGATGAAATATTATCTAATAAACCAGAAGACAGAAGAATAATATTCGAGGAGGCAGCTGGTGTATTAAAATATAAAAGAAGAAAAGAAGAAGCCTTAAGAAAGCTAGATAAAACTAATCAAAACTTAAATAGAGTTAATGATATTATTAATGAATTAGATAGTAACTTAGTTCCTTTACTTGAAGCCTCTAATAAGGCTAAGAAATACATGGAGATTAAAGACAGCCTATCTAATATAGAGGTATCTTCAATTGCTTATGAAATTAATAATTTAAATACAGAATATCAAAATGGTAAGAAGAGAGTAGAAGAGTTAGAAAATGAAATAGCTAGTATATCTAGTAATTCTTCTTCTTATGATGTCGATGTTTTAAAGTATAAAGATAAATTAAGAGAAATAAGAGAGGCTATTAATACAAAACAGTCTAAGATAATAGAACTTACTAAAAGGGAAGAACAAATAGCTAGTGATATTAAATTACTTGAAGAGAGAAATAAATATAAGAGTGATGAATCTAGAATATCTAATAATATTATTAAATTGAAAGAAGAACTTGTTAATATTAATTCCTATATTAATGATAAGAAGAATAATATTGATATTCTAAATAAGAAGATAGAGGTTATTAATGATAGTATAAAGACTTCTACTGATAACTATAATGAAAATAGTACTAAGAAGAATAATCTTAATAATATTTTGCTTAAGAATAATAGAGAGATTGATAGTATTAAATATAGAATAGAATATTTAGAAAATACTCTTACCAGTGGTACATTACTTCCTAAGAGTATAAAGAGTATCCTAGATAATCCTAAGTTTAATGGTGTACATAATGTTATATCTGAACTTATTAATGTAGAAAGTAGATATGGTACTGCAATTAGTACTGCTCTTGGAGGAGCATCTTCTTACTTAGTCGTAGATACTCCTAGTACTGCTAAAGAACTAATTGGTTACTTAAAAGATAATAACTTAGGTAGAGCCACCTTCTATCCATTATCAGTAATTAATGGTAAGTATATAGATAATGAAGTATTATCTAGTTTAGAATATATACCAGGATATATTGGTACTGGAAGTAGTCTTGTTACTTTTGATAATAAATATAAGAATATTATTGATAATGTTCTTGGTAATATTATTATCGTAGATAATATAGATACTGCTAATAAAGTTAGCACTAATATTAATAAGAGATATAAGATAGTTACCTTAGATGGACAAGTAGTTAATGTAGGAGGATCTTTAACTGGTGGATCACAAATTAAGAGTAATAATACAATATCTGTTAAATACGAGATAGAAGAATTAAGAAGAAAGAGTTCTTTCTTTGAGGAAAAGAATAAGAATATACTTAAAGATATTGCTAATATTGATAAAGATATTATGGAATATACTAGTAGAATTCATTCTTTAAGTAACGAGAAGGTAGAGTACGAGAGTACTATTGCTAGTATTAAGAATGATTATGATATTAGATTAAGAGATAAAGAAAGTAAAGAAAAAGAACTTAAAGATTTATCTAATATTAGTAATAATACTAGTGAAGAAGATAATCTTATTAAATCTTTATCGGAAGTTAGGGAAAGTATTTCTAACATTAATAAAGAGATTAGTATATTAAAAGTAGATGAAGATAAGACTAATAATTTAATTAATGAGATAGAAGAGACTTCTAGAATGAATAATAGTCATATTAGTAAGAAAGAAAAAGAACTTAATAGTCTTAATATTATGATTAATAGAACTGATGTTAAGTTAGATAATTTACTTAATACTTTGACTAATGATTATAATATGACTTATGAGTTTGCTATTAATAATTATAAACTTGATATGGAACTTGAGACCGCTAAAAGAGAAGTTATTAAACTTAAAGATAATCTTAGTTTACTTGGTAATGTTAACTTAGATGCTCCTCTTGAATATGAAAGACAGAAAGAAAGATATGACTTCTTAAATGGTCAAAAGAATGACTTAGTTAATGCTGAGAATACTTTATATGATATTATTAAAGAGATGGATACTATTATGAAAGAAAAATTCCTAGATACTTTTAATAGAGTAAAAGAGGAATTTAAGGTTGTATATAGAGAATTATTTAAGGGCGGTAAGGCTGAACTATCACTTACTGATCCGGATAATTTATTAGAAACTGGTATTGAGATTAAAGCAGAACCTCCTGGTAAGAAACTTCAGAGTATTAGTTTATTATCTGGTGGTGAGAAGACATTTACTGCTATTTCATTATTATTTGCTATACTTAATATTAGGCCAGTACCTTTCTGTTTATTTGATGAGGTAGAGGCTGCACTTGATGATGCTAATGTTGAAGCTTTTGGTGGATACTTAGATAAATATAGAAATAAGACTCAGTTTATTATTATTACTCATAAGAAGAAAACTATGGAATATGCTGATATTTTATATGGTATTACTATGGAAGAATCTGGTGTTAGTAAGATAGTATCTGTTAAATTAGAAGATGTTAAGAAAGATTAAGTTCTTTCTTTTTCTTTATGTTCACTTTAAGTCTTAAGTAAACTTAAGTCTTCCAGTGTTAGATTAAGCCTAATCCTTAGTCTTAATCTAATATATCAACCATATCTATTATATATAAGCAGTAACTATATATTTAGTTTTAATCAGTATTTATTTTTTGGTCGAAAATTTCGACCAAAAGATTATTACTTTCATCATCAGTAAGTTTAAAACAATATCTTTCAGGAAACTTTTCTATGTTATTTTTAACTGCTTCATTTATTCTTTTTGTTTCAACATTATAAAGTTTAGCCAAGTCAGAATCTAACATAACCTGTTTTCCTCTAATTTCATATATCATATTTTCTATTTTCACGTCATTTTTAATAATTACATTATTCATTTATTGTGCCTCCCTTTTTGAAGTCGAAAATTTCGTACATCAAAGAATTATTTATTAAATCTTTCTCTTTATCATTGTCTTAGTGTTTATAATAATATAAATATTAACCTATGTCAATGTATTATTTTAAATTTAAATATATATTTATGGCTTATATATAATAGATTTTATTTTGAGACTAAAGTTAGGCTCAAAATAACACTATGAGACCTTGGCTCATAGTGAAAGGAATAAAAAAATAATATATTTATATAGATATTTATCTATTTTTATGATAGAATTAATATTAGTGATGAGGTGTAAGTATGAATAATAAACAAAATAATAAGATAACAAGTAGAGATGTAGATTTTGCTAAATGGTATACTGATGTAGTAATGGCCGCTAAACTAAGTAGTTATTCTAATACTAAGGGATGTATGGTAATAGAACCTAATGGTTATGCAATATGGGAAAATATGCAAAAAGTATTAGACAGTATGTTTAAAGAAACAGGACATAAAAATGTATATATGCCTTTATTAATACCAGAGAATCTACTAAAAAAAGAAGGAGAATTAGTAAAAGGATTTGCTCCTGAAGTAGCGTGGGTTACTGAAGGTGGTAATAAAAAATTAGATGAAAGATTATGTATTAGACCTACATCAGAGACAGTATTTTCTGATTACTATGCTAGTACTGTTAAATCTTATAGAGATTTACCTAAATTATATAATCAGTGGTGTAGTGTATTAAGATGGGAAAAAGAAACTAGACCATTCTTAAGAAGCAGAGAATTCTTATGGCAAGAAGGACATACTATTCATGAAACTAAAGAAGAAGCAGAAGCTGAAACATTAAATATGCTAAATATTTATAATAAGTTCTTTCATGATTATTTAGCTATTCCTAGTATTATGGGTAGAAAGACAGAGAAAGAAAAGTTTGCAGGAGCAGAGTATACATATACAGTAGAAGCCCTTATGTATAATGGCGTAGCCCTTCAGTCAGGTACTAGTCATTTCTTTGGACAAAAGTTTTCTAAAGCTTATGATATTAAATATTTAAATAGAGAAAATAAATTAGATTATCCATATCAAACTTCTTGGGGAGTAAGTACCAGAATGATGGGAGCCTTAATAATGGTTCATTCTGATGACTATGGGCTTGTATTACCTCCTAGAATAGCTCCTAATAAAGTAGTTATAATTCCTATTAGTAATGATTTAGAAGTAATGAGTATGGCTAATGATTACTTAGATAAATTAAAGAAAGAGGGAATAGAGGCTTATATTGATGATAGTGAGAAGTCTCCTGGATATAAATTTGCTGAAGCTGAAGTACTTGGTATACCTGTTAGAATAGAAATAGGTAAGAGAGATCTAGAAAATAATGTTATTACTTTAGTAAGAAGAGATACTAGAGAGAAAAGAGAGGTATTTACTAATACTGATATAGTACATGATGTTAAAATATTACTTGAAGATATCCAAAGAGATATGTATGATAGAGCTCTAAGAAGAAGAGAAGAAATGACTTATACTTGTACAGATATCGAAGACTTTAAGGATATTATTAACAATCATCCTGGATTTGTTAAGGCTATGTGGTGTGGAGATACTGCTTGTGAAGAAAAAATAAAAGAAATTAGAGGATGTAAATCTAGATGTATTCCATTTGAAGAAGAACATCTAAGTGATAAATGTATTGTGTGTGGTAGGGAAGCAAAACACTTAGTTATTTGGGGTATTCAATATTAATATAGAACTATAGTCTTTATGTACTATAGTTTTTTATTGACAAACATAATAATTCTATAATAAAATTATTATAGGATGTGGTTATATGACAAAAGACAAATTATTGAATACATTAAGAAAAAAGAATATCAATAATTATAACGATAAAATTTTAGATAGAGATGAATATATCTTGAAGCTGCTATTAACTTTAGATGATAGTTTAATTAAAATAGGTATTGATATTATTAATTTATATGAAGATGATATACTTGCTTCAGAAGCAATTGATATATTAAAAAGACATCCTAATATGAATGTAATAAGATGTTTGACTAATGAGAACTCTATTAAAGGTAATGTGTCGTTAGAAGGCGCCAAAATATTATGTGGTTCTAAAGAAGCATTTAATGCTTCTTGCGGGTGTGATATACTATGCAATGAGACTGCTATTAAAGGTGGTATAGCTTTAGAAGGAGCTAAGATAATTAATCATTCTAAGAAATGGTATAATGCCTACTATGGAAGATATCCTCTAACTGATATAAATGTTATTAATACTGGTTATTCTTTAATCGGAGCCAATATTATTAATAATTCAGATAAAGAATATAAAGCTTTATTTGCTAGTATAGCTTTATGTAGTGAATATACTGGTAATGTAGTAAACATAGCTAAGAAAATTAATACTTCTAGCGACTGGAAAACGGCATGTGAAATACTAGACAAGTATTTAATAAATGATAGAATAAATCTTAAAGAAGACACTTTATATAAAGATGAATCTTATTCATTACTTACAAATAACATAGTAAGAAGAAGAGTTAAATATTAAAAGACTTGAAAAACAAGTCTTTTTATGGTATACTAATGCCAGTTTTTGGGGTGATATAATGATAAAAGAAGATTTAAAAAAAATAAGAGAAGAACTAATTAAATTAGATGATAAAAGAAAATTTAAAGATATTCTTCCAAAAAGAAGTTGCTATCAAGAAATTTATGAAGTAAATAAAAATAAATTAAATGATATAGCTATATGTTATATGAATTCAGTTACTACTTTTAAACAATTATTTAGTAAAATATATTATTTAGCTAAAGCTCTTACTGAAATCGGTGTAAAGGAAGGGGACTCAGTAGCTATAAGTACACTAGCTACTCCAGAAGGTGTAATATCTTTCTTTGCTGTTAATTACATTGGTGCTACTGCTAATATGATAAATGTTTTCTCAGGTGGAGATAGAGAAATAGAAGAACAAATGAGAAAGTTTAATTCTAAAGTGTTAATAACACAAGATATATTTTATAATAAAAGAATTAGAAATATAATGGATAAAGTAGGAGTAACTAATGTAGTTACTACTGGACTAGCTGATTCATTACCTGCTACTTTAAATATGGATAGGGCAAAATTTGAAATGGTAGAAATTTTAAAATCTTTTGGCAATCAGGTAAGTAAAGATAATAGATGTATAAGATTTAATGATATGCTAAATGTAGGTAGAGAAGCACAAATGGATATAAGACCTAAATATACTCCTAATAAGATAGCAATGGTTGCATATACTAGTGGAAGTACAGGTGAACCAAAGGCTGTTGCCGCTACTAATGAGGCTGCTGTATCAATGAAGTACTTGATGGGATTATCAGTAGATAACTTTGCCCCTAAAGATATTATGTTTAGTACATTACCATTATGGATATATTATGAATTAATAAATAGTATTTTTGATCCGTTAGCATTAGGAGCAGCAGTAGCTCTAGATCCATTATTTGATGCTAAGAAAGTAGAAAAGAGATTTTCACAATATCATTTCAATCATTGGAATTCTATTACTCCTGATATAATAGAAATGACAAAAAATAAGAAAATGAAAGATTTTGACTTATCATTCTTGAAATCTATATCTATTGGTGGTGCTTCAATAGATCCAGAACATAGAGAAAAAGCACGTACTTTCTTAAGAGAAAGAAATTCAGATGTAGAAATATGGGATGGTTATGGTACTTCAGAAACATTAGGATGCATTTTCCTTGATAATAAACCACTTGAAGGTAATATATATAAAATAGTAAATATAGAAACTAAAGAAATAGTACCAGAAGGTAAGGTTGGAGAATTGTATGTACTTACTCCTAGTTTAATGAAATGTTATTATGGTAACGAAAAACTAACTAATTCAACTTTAGAAATTGATAAAGATGGTTATGTTTGGTTTAAAACAGGTGATTTATTCCACGAATATAGAGATAAAGATAATAAATTAAAAGTAAAATATGATGGAAGAATTAGAAGAATGGAAATATCTAAAGACCCAAATGGTGTTCCGTGTAAATTAATACCAGATGAAATAAATAGAGTGGTAAAAGAAGTAGATGGTGTACAAGAATGTGAAACTATAATAATAGATGACAAAAAATACTTAACAAGAGCAGTTACTTTTATAACACTTGAAAATGAAGAAAATATTAAAGATATTAAGAGTACTACTATTAAACACTGCCAAGAGAGTTTACCTATATATATGGTACCAGTAGATATAATAGTAGTTAAAAACATACCAAAACTAACATCAGGTAAAAATAATATAGTTCTATTAGAGGATAATTATAAAAATAATAAAGTTAAGAAAAGAGTTAGATAACTTTTTTCTTTTTTTCTATTTAAAAATATTAATAATAATGATATAATGACGGTATAAGAGTAGGAGATGAAATAATGACTTTAATTCTAATACAGGTAACTTGCTTAGTATTTTCACTAATATTAGTAATAACTTTTTTTGTAAGAAAAAATTATAATAGTTTAGAAAATAAACTATTCAAATGGCTAATGATAAGTAATAATATAGGGCTAGTTTTAGAACTAATTTGTTATTATGCTTTTTCTATCTCGAGTAAAAATATAATACTATCTATTGTAGTACCAAGAATTTTATTATTTTATTTTCTAATATGGATAATAATATTTACTATATATGTTTTTGATATCTGCTACAACAAAGAAAAGCAACACTTTGATAAAGATATGAATAGAATATATATTATTATGTCTGCATTATTTATATTATCATCAGTTGCAATTTTAGTACTTCCTTTATATAACCATAATGATGGAGTGTATTTCTATACCTATGGACCTGCAGTTGATTATTTGAATGTCATATATGCTGTAATGTTTATATTATGGATATATAAACTTATAAAAAATATTAAGTTCCTTAAACAGAAAAAGTATTTACCAATATTTATATTTATATTTGTTGGAACAGTCGTAGCTATTATTCAAAAGAGTAGACCAGAGTTATTATTAATTACTCCAATGGAAACAATAATTGTATATTTAATGTATTTCACTATAGAAAATCCAGATATTAAATTAATAAAAGATTTAAGTTA
>ENA-OPSC01000015-OPSC01000015.1-human-gut-metagenome-genome-assembly--contig:-NODE-15-length-102555-cov-5.016361_pt1 | contig 102555 bp, 96 predicted proteins | sample MGYA00241800_ERZ501891 | MGnify/ENA primary metagenome ERZ501891 (study PRJEB25962, sample SAMEA2042407) | human gut metagenome | biome: human gut; feature: human-associated habitat; material: faeces...
ACTATAGAGAATTTGTCCTTTACTTACCTTAGCTACTAATATAGCTGCTCCGAAATTATTAGCATCCATGGGTTTTAGTTTATAGGTTATTCATATTCCCAAGTATTTAGATATTGTTCATTATAATAATCCAAATACCTTAAATACTGTTTGACATAGGTTTTAATTTTTGTTCCTTCAGGCAGTCTCTTATTTAAGAGTTCATATGCCGTATCAGGCATAGTCATGTATATATCTACAACCTCATCTTTTTTGAGATATATAGAATTGGAGCAAGCTATTTGAAAAATAGCTAAGGATACAATGCAGAGTATTTTCATAGTGATTGCTGTTAAATGATATGAGTGGAGGTGAAGGGATTCGAACCCTTGTCTTTACAACTTAAAATAATAAATTTATTCATAGGTTTAGGATGCTATTAATCTTACATAGCCCAAGAATCTGTTTGCTGTTAAATTTAAAAGGGCTGACCAGTTAAGGTCAACTTCCACCAAGTTATTTTTAAAGAATAACTAAACTTTGAAAACAATATTAAGCCGCAAGTGCTGCAGGTGCACCCTCAATGATTTCACCAAGGATGAAACTTTTTGCTCTATTTAGAGCTGAGCTAATCTTTTTGCCATTTGTTGTTTTGGGCTCTTTTAAAGTAGACTGCCCATCTACTACCTAATTTATTATCCTAATGCTGCAAATCAATTCCAAGTCACCCCCATTTTTATTATAACTTATTGAATTCGTCTCTATATTCCTCAGACAAACGTCTTAGCTCCTCTTCTAATTTTATAATGAGGAGTCTGAAGTCCAATCCATTATCAGAAATCTCAATTTCTGATCCAGATTCATTACGAAGGCATATTGAAATAATGATATTGCCTTCTCTAGCTTCTTTAATAGAATTTGCCAACTCTTTGTATTTACACATTCTATTATAAGAAGTAGTTGCAATGTTAAGTTCTTCTACTGTCATAGTTATATTTATTTTATAAAAATAAAACACTTTTGTAAAGCTGCTTCTAAACACGCTTCATAAGTATCATAATCATTTGCTTCTACTTCATTGTACGGTGGCCTTTCTATATCTTCTACTCCTATATCAATTAGTTTGAAGGTATAATGATTCTCAGGAGTGGGAATCATAACTATATGTATCTGATGTTTCTCCCTTAACCACTTCTGAAGAAGTGATTGTGTTGGTAATGATACACGGTCATAAGAATTCGTACTTGGTGTATCATTCCAATTTGCCAAAAATGGTTCATAAGAACATGACCAATTAAATCCTTTCTTTTTTGCTAGAACAGCTGTTTCAAAGGTAACATAGGTATCTTTCATATCTCTGCTAATGAGTAAGAGGCTTCTACCTCATTCTTTTCAAGATCTATTATATCAGAAGTATTACATAATTTAAGTTTATATAATCTTTTATTGTCTGGCATAATAGATGTACTGTAAACTATTACTAATTCATCAGTATATTTGTTTACTAAAAATTCTCCATCATTAAATAAAAAACCATGATTGTTTATTTTATAATAGATCTCTTTTAGCTTATTTAGTTGTTTCTTAGAAAGATTATGAAATAGTTTTTGTCTTTTTCTATTGATGTATAAACGGTATAATGAATTAACTAAGAATTTCCGTTCCCAGTTGTTTATATAGCCAAGGAGTAGGTATTTACGTATTGAAGCAGGAGATTCTTGGCTTAGTTTAGTAATATAATCCATAAAATTGTGATATTTTAGCTATTAATATATTAAATTTGTATAGTTATTTAACTATTAATAGAAAAATTATAGCATATATTTACTAAACAATTAAAGAAATTGACAGTAATATATGCTATAATATTATAGATCTATGCCTAATAGGCAGTTTAGAAGGAACCCTATTAATAGTAAGAAAATGACGGTTGGGATACAACCAAGCATCATAATCAACTGAGACTCAAGATCTTCACCACTACCATACTCCATAATAAATCTTCTTTAAGGTTTAATAAAATATATAGCTAACAAACAAATTCCAATAACTAAACAACCTATTAGAAATAGTATTTTACACAAGATTGTTGCAGCTATAATTAGTACTACAATAGATATTAAACATATCATCAGTAGACAATATATAATAATACCTTTAATCTCTTTAGTCATAATTATTAACTTTTAATAAGATTAAACAATAGAGTTAAACATTGCAGAAAATGCCATCAATATTACTATTGATATTACTCCTATCACCAACATAAGGAGATAGGTTAATATTGATTCTTTCATATCTATTAAAATTTAATAATTAGACATTATTGCTCCTTAGCCAAGTTACAACCTTGGTACAATGCAATTTACTAAGGAGTTGATATAATATTATGTTAAGTATGTAACAATAAGTAGGTCTTACAAAACTGTTGTAAATGTAATAAAAGAAAATGTAAAAGTAAGATATAAAATAAGATAAATAAGATAAAAGGGGAGTTTTCTCCCCCTTTATTTATTCACCATAGATGGTCTGAGACTTGACTGGTGCAGGTCGTGCATTCCTATCATACAGAGTGATGACATTGTCTCCGCCACCTTGCTCGTGCAGGATGTAGAATACGTCACCACCGTCGTTAGGCTGCAATGCACTAACTACAGGATGTTTGGGAAGATCCACAGTATACTGATTCTCCCCAACTTTTTTGACAGTTTCACGGATCTTACCAGATGCCTGTCCAATAGGACAACCATCAGCCAAGAGGAAGCAGAACTTTCCTTTCTCATTGGCATAAGGTTTCACCTCGATCGTGTCTGCGTCAACCATTTTAGCAAGTTTTTGCAAGCTAAGGCTGGTTTTACCTTCAATGAATTCACTGTTATACTTCTGGTCCATGATACTAAGTTTTAAATTTAATGATGTCGTTTCAATTCTGTAAGACCTACTCACAGATGTGATGGGGGGTAGAACCCTCTATCCAAAACTTAGTGGGGGGTCTTGGGGAAGTATCAACCACTCCCATACACTTTATTAATTTTGAAATTTTTTTAAAATTTTTTTAAATTTTTTTTCAAACAGTAAAAATTGTTTAGGGTTATGGACAAAAAGTATAAGTAAAATATTTATATTAAAAATTTGGAAATTAAATTTTTTTTACTTATATTTGCACTATCCATTCATCCAGGTACTATCCTTGAGAAAGATAAAAGGCTTGGAACTATGGTCAGGGGGTTATTAGTAATCCTCTTTAGGAAATAACATATAAAAGCTCCTAGGCTACAGCGTATCGTCGCAAGGGGAATAGTAGTGGATATAAGTCCTGTTAGAATTAAACTAATGAAGGCATTCCTTAAAGTCGGTCCTTGGTGGATAAATACCACCCTGGTTAAACAGATAGGTTGAATAAAAGTTATTTCTAAAGAGAAACCACTCGTTAAAATGGTCAGAGGGATGAGAGGGCCTAGAGGATTCTTATATAGAATAAGATACTCTAAATAATAAATAGTAACTACTATTTAAATAACGCGCGAGTAAAATTGCTAAAGCCCTTACTATGTTTAAAAAATATTGGTGGATACTATTATTAGGGTTAGCTTTAATAGGATTGATTATTTTATTTTTACCTAAATATCAGACTATACAGTATGAAATACCTTCTACTATTAATATAACAAATACTACTACTTATAAGGTAGATACTATGGTATTTATAGCAGTCAATAAGGTTATGGGGATAGATAGTTTGAAGGTGAATATACTTTATAATGATAGATACTTTAAGTATAATAGAGATATTAAAGCTGTGCTCTATCAAAATAATCCAAAAGATTATAATCTATTTATAAATAGAACTGTTTCAAATAGAGAAATTGAGGTTATAATTGCTCATGAAATGATTCATTTGAAGCAGTATTATGATGGCATATTAATACAGAAAAGTCTCACAGATTCAATAGTATATAATGGCATTAAGTTTAGCCCTACTACTAGTTATAATGAAAGGCCTTGGGAAAGAGATGCTTATACTAACCAAGATATAATGCTAGCTAAAATTAAAGATTTAATGTATGAGAAAAAGAATTGACTATAAAGCCATTAACACTCATAATGGAGAAGTAACTAAAAGAGTAGTTATTAAATATAAGGTTGGTAGGAAAAGAAAATTAGTTCTTAGTACTAATATTAATGCTGACCAACAATTAACAGCTGTATCAGTAGCATTAGTTTAGTATGGATAAATGGAATAATCTCTCTATGACTGAGAGAGCTGAATTAATGGGGATATATCGGTCAAATGGTATATCCTCAATTTCTTTAATGAGGGATCATTATAATAAGTATGATGATGGAGGAGATATACAACCTAGTGATGCTACATTTAGAGCTACTTTAACTAATCCTGTTAATAGTTATAGATCTAATGCTCCTGCTGGAATAGGTGATGCAGCTATTACTAAAGCTACAGGTTTATTAAATCCAATTACAGCAGCTACTTTAACTGCGGCTCCATTAGGAGCTATCTCTAAAATTAATGCAGCAGCAAAAGTATATAAAGCTGCTAAAATAGCTAATCCTATTATTGCTTCTACTATAGGAGCATCTAGTACTTCTGCTGGGTTAGCTGGTTATTTAGACAGTAGGCCTGATAAGAAATTATCTAGAGATATAGAGAATAAAGACTATATAGGTGTAGCTTCAGATTTAGTAGAAGGTGTTACAGAAGGATTAACTGCTATTAGTCCATTAAGGGTTATTGATACTAAAGGTGTTAAGAAGATAACAAGACCTTTAAAGAAGCAATTAACAAGAATATTACATCCAGGAGATATTAAAGTAGGTGATAATTTATCACCTAGAGAAGCTGCTATAAGATACTTAAATAATATAGATCAGTATAATGTTCCATATAACTCTTCTAATAAAGAAGCTTTTAAAATAGCTCCAGAATTAGAGGATTATTTGATAGAGACTAAGCAGTCTTTTTCTCCAGAAGTAGTAGACAAATTTATACAGAGACAGGGAAGAATGTTAAGAGGGGTCAAAGCATCTTCTCCAGAAGAGGCTATTACTTATTTTACCAACCCTTCTCCTAAGGGATTTGAGACTACTAGAGGACCTGGAATATATACATCAAACTCTACTGATATTGCTAAACAATTTAGTAATAGAGGATATATAGGTGATCTTAGTTTAGATTTTGGTATTGCCTCTAATGAAAGTCCACTAGAAAAACTTAAAAGATATAAAAAGGCATTACCTCAAGTAGATAATGCTGTTTCTCCTGCTAGTCTAGAAACTACTAGATTAATGTGGAGTCTTAGGGAAGGAGATATCAATCAGAAAGAGTTTATAAATAAAGCTAGAAATACCTTCGGATATAAAGGTATAGAAGGAACATACTATTATAATTCTATTCCCCCTAGGTCAGAGAGAGTATTATATGAATCTCCAAAGGTTAATAAGGTATATGAGGCCTCTACTTTTAATCAAACTCTTCCAGTAAAAGAATCAGATCTATTTATAACACAGAGAGGAGAAGGTTCAGTACCTTATATATTTAAGAGATTACAAAAAGAGAATCCTTCAGCTGTAGGTGAAGCTATTCAACAACTTACTACCTTAGAACAAAGTAGAAGAGATAGAATCCAAGAAGCTGCTAGATATTATCAGAATATACAAGATAGAGCTAAAATAGGAGCTACTGTTGCTGGAGCAGGATTAGGAGCATATGGTATTTATAAAGCTATAGATAGTAAGAAGGCTTTTGGTGGTAATATCTATGATGGGAAAGGCACTAAGAGTAATCAAATGAACGTATCTTTTCCTTTGAAGGCTAACACTAAAGATCCATCTCAAATTCAGATAGAACAATATTTATATCGTCCTCCTAATTATGATACAGCTAAAACTTATACTCCCTTATATAATGATAAGTTTAAAAATACACAGGATCAAATAGACATTCTAAATGCTTTAAAAACAACTTCGAGAAGACCTAATAGACTACAGAATGAAAGATCTTGGAATAGATTTCAGGATAGATTAAATGTAACAGATTCACTTGGATGGTCTAAGGTTCAGGCTTCTGCTATTATATCAAGAGATGGGTTTGAAACAAATTTTGTTGAAGATACTATACAACCAGGAGGAGATCATGCTAAAGGGGCACTTCAGGTTCATGGAGATAGAGAAAAAGATATGAGAAGTAGGGGATACAATCCTCTTAGTTTTAGAGATGCTTATAAGTATGTAGATGAGGTGATTAAAACTGATAAAACTTTTAATACTCATGGTGGGAAGTATATATCAGGGGACTCAATGAGATCCATGTGGAATAATCCAAATGTTACTCCTGAAGCACTTAATAAAGCATTTATTCAATGGTTCTCAAGATCTGGTAAACCATTTTATAAAGAAAATAGCGAAGCTGCCAAATCTGTATATAATTATATATTAAAGTTCAATAGAGATGAAAAAGCTCTTATCAGATAATAATGACTTAAGTCATAAAAGATGTATAGCTTTAGTAGTAGTATGTTTAATTGCAGCTCTAGTTGCTAATTTCTTTGGTATAATAATCCAAATTGGAAAAATTTAAGAAAATAATTAGCAAAATATTTGCATATTAAATTTATTTTACTTATCTTTGTATTGTTAAAAAATAATAGATAAAAATGAAACAGATCTTAGTAATTTTCTCACTTGGAGCTTTAGTATGTTCATGTACTTTAATGCATCCAAATGCTACAGAACAAACTGTAGATTCAACAGAAGTTGTTCTGGCTGATACAGTAGCAGATTCTACTGTTATTGATACTATTAATTTTGAGTAATTATGGCATGTAAAGGTGGTAAGAAAGGTAAAGGCACTGGTCGTGGTGGTAAGAAATAATAAGCTTAGGTATTAAGCTGTACCGGGTTGGTAGTTATCCCTTCATTAACTAGTAAGTGTACATAACTAGGGAGTTGGCAAAAACTACATTACTCTTGGGTAGCATAGAGGTTAATGCACTTGACTGTTAATCAAGATATCGTAGGTTCAAATCCTACCCCAAGAGCATAGGAGGCGTGTTGTTGGATTGATCCATAGTATAATGGTAGTACCCTAGATTTTGGTTCTAGTAGTTTTAGTTCGAATCTAAATGGATCAACTAGTTAAATTTTATGTTAAATAAAAGATTATGGGAGAATTAAGATTATTTACCTATGAGGGTGTAAAGAGATATAGATCAGTAAGGAGAGCTATTGCAAGAGGACATGTCTCTGATACTGGAATTATATATCCTAGAAGACCTTTTAATAATAGGAAAAATAAACCCTTTGAGGATATTAAAAGGAGTATTTATGGAGAATTTAAGTGTAGACAAAAAGAACGATTATAATAATGAACCAGTATATTTTTGTGCATCGTGTCTATCACTGTCAGTAATGAACTATACTGGAATTGTAGATTGTTATTGTGGCCATTGCACATCTACAAGAATTATAGTAGGGAATATATATCAATGGGAGAAACTCTACGAAGAAAAATATGGTCATAAATTTTTAGATGAAAAAAAGTAGAACTATGGGAAAGATTGTTGAATTAAAAGAAGGGGTACAAGAAGTTAAAGAAAATAAAGCTGCTAATCAACCTCCAAAACTTGATTATGATAAGCTCAAAGAGATCTGTAATGGTCTAGCTAATGAGAATCATGCCTTGAGAGAGCAGCTTATGCAAAGAGGATATGCTGAAGCAATTAAAAGAATAGACTTTTTATTTAAAGCTCTTGAATTTAAAGAACTATTCTCTAAAGAGTTTGTAGATTTTGCAATTGAAGAGATTCAATCTGCTCTAACTCCTCCTGAAGAACCTAAAGTTGAGAGTGAGTCTGCTGAATAAATTAATTTATGTATATGGGAAATATCACTAAGAATTCTAATATAGCCCATATAGTTACTACGTTAGCAAAAGCAGATAATAATTTCTTTAGATATTGGTTACAATTTATTAAACCCCTACATGGCTTATCTTATAAGGAAATGGAAGTACTAGCCTCATTTTTAAGAATGAGATATGAACTATCTAAAAGTATATCCAATGATGAATTATTAGATAAGGTACTTATGAATGCTGATACTAAGAGAGTTATCAGAGAAGAGCATAATATTGCTCCTCCATACTTCCAAGTATTGCTTGCTAAGTTTAGAAAGTTAGGGATAATAAAGGATAATAAAATAGAAAAGAAATATATTCCAAATCTAGAGATAGATTCAAAAGAGTATAAACTAATTTTACTATTTGATCTTAAGACTGATGATAACTAATAAACTTTTAAAATCAGTTATAAAAGAAGTATCCAAAGAAATGGAGTTACCTGAGGAAGTAGTAACTGTGGCATATAGATCTTTATGGGAATTTAGTGCTTCAGTAATAGCAGCTATTCCAATTAAAGATTTAGAGTCTGAAGAGGATTTTAAACAACATCGTGTAAGTGTTAATATACCTGGCCTTGGAAAGCTCTATACCACTTGGGATAGGATAGTAGGATTAAGAGAAAGATATAATTTACTACAAGAATTAAAAAATGATAAAGAAAAAACTAGTACTGAAGAAGATTAAACCAACTTTTACTAGATTGGTAACTACTGCAGATAGATATACTTTTGAGGACTCCATTACTGAGACAGGTATGGTTATACCAGATATGGAAGGAGCTATTAAAGATATTCAAACTGTAGTAGCCATAGGTGATGGAGTTAGAGAGATTAAGGAGGGAGATAAAGTTTCTCTAAACTTTAAGAGATTTGCTCAATATAAGTATTCCAAGAATTCAGCAAAAGCTGATATGGAGGAATATAATAATCAGATAGTCTCTTATGCCTTTACCTTTGTAGAAATAGATGGAGTTGATTATTTATTCTTAGATAATCAAGATGTAGAGTTTATTATTAAAGAGTATAAAGAAGTGGAAGTAGCACTTCCAGATACTATAACGGAGGCTCCTAAGGCAACTAATTTAGTTAAGCCTAGTTCTAGTACTCTCATAGTATAACATATAAGCCCCTCCTCAAAAGGGGCTTTATTTTTAAAATATGAAACTATTCACTTTTGAGGGATATAAATTAAATATATCTGAAGAAGCTTTATGTATAAAAGCTTTTAGAGAACTATTTAAAAGAGATAGATCTAAAAATAAAGAAAAGGCTATTATGGAGCTAGGATTCATCTATTTTTATGCTGATCCTAGAAGTGATTATAGCTTTATTACAGATGACGAGGAGAGAAAAATATCTATCATAGAGCAAGAAGGATTACCTTCTAATTGGAAACCAGATGAAAAGGTATTACGTGCTTTAGAGGTATATAAATTTCTTACTCAAACAACCTCATCTTTATTGCTCAGAGATACTAGAGCAGCTATAGAAAAAGCAAGAGCATTTCTGTTGGAAATGGATCTTAGTCAAGAGGATGATAAAGGTAAGCCTAAATATACTATTAACTCCTTTGTTAGTGCTGTAAAGGATATTCCTAGGTTAGCCAAAGAATTCTCTGAAGCAGAAGCAGCTATTGTAAGAGAGATTGAGGAAAATGGCCGTATGAGAGCTAATAAGCTTAAAAAGGTTGGTGAAGACGGCTTTGATTCATTATTTACTAAAAACTAATACTTATGTCTAATACTGATATGATAATTAAAAGTCTGAATGACTTTAATAAGATTGTAGATTCTAAATATAAAAATGGTCTATTTGCTTTAGTTAAAGAAGAGGCTATACTTAAAGAAGTTGTTTTTTATAAGAAATTTGTATGGAGCCTATCCTATAAATCTAATGCTTCGGATAATTCTGAAATTATAAAAGAATTTACATTTATGGTTCCTTTGAATAAGCTTAATAAGGGAGAGATTGAGACATCTATGACTGAAAATTTACTTACTTATATTTATGGATTTATATTGAGTAATTATACAAAATAATGGAAGTTAATAAATATCAAACAGCCCTTACTGATGACTTAATTAAATCTCTCACTAAGGAGGAATACGAAAACCTGTTTGATTATATTAATAATGTTCCATTTATACAATCTCTCATATCTCCTGATAGGAAATATGCAAGAGATTTACCAAGAAAGGATGGCAGGATCATTGTGGATGTCTGCCATCCTCATATTTTGGAGGATATGGAATATTTTAGGCCAGCAGGTAATCATTATAAAAAGTATGGATGTTATACAAAACTAAGACCTAATGGTAATCCTAATAGTGAGTTTGGTAAATGGATTAGGCAAGAATTAGATAGAATCTGGAATGGGTATGTGAGACCATCTGATGGGGAGTGGGTAACTGGAGATTTTTATTTCTACATTAACTACTGCCCTATTATGGTTTCTAGGACCAAAGGAGCTAATAGTAAAGTAGCTTTACGTGTGAGTAGCTTTCCAGAAATATGGGAGGCAAATTATTTATGGTTTCATTATATAGATCAAGCTAGACATGGAGGTTTATATAATGATTGGATAGGTGGACAACATGCAGTATTAATAGCTAGACGCGGCGTGGGAAAATCCTATTCGGCAGGAGCTCTTTTAGCTAAGATCTTTACATGTGGAGAAAGTCTTGAGACTAGTAAAGAAGTAACAGGTCTTGTCACAGCTTATGAAAAAGAATACTTAACTAAAGATGGTATTCTTAATAAGTTTGTAAGTATGGCAGATTTTTGTGCTGAAAATACTCAGTTTCCATCAGCTAGATATAAGAATAGTTTAGCTGACATGAACTGGATTATGGGATATATGGATGCTAATTCAGGGATTATTAAAGGAACCAAAAATGAAATAATTGGTTTCTCTTCTAAGGATAATCCAGATAAAGGACGTGGTAAACGAGCACATAAATTAATATTTGAGGAATTTGGTAGATTTCCACAGTTCTTAAATACATGGAATACTTCTGACTATAATGTTAGAGAAGGAGAATATGCATTTGGGCAACTACTAGCTTTTGGAACGGGCGGCTGTGTATGTGCTGGTACTCAAGTATTTACGGCTACAGGAAACCTGGTTAATATTGAGAAACTTAGAATAGAAGATGGTATATTAGGATATGATTTAAACAATAATAAAGTTAGTGTAGAATCTATAAGTAATTTAAGGAATCCTGCTTTAAAACCTTGTTTAAAGATTATTACTAACTCTGGTAGAGAACTATCATGTAGTACAGATCACCCAATCTATTCTAGCAACAAATTAGATATAAATAAGTGTAGAATTTGGAACTGGCATAATGCAGAAGAACTGTTAGTTGGAGATGCTATAGCTGTTTGTAATACTGTTGATAAATTTGGAGATACTCCAATATTTGATGCTAGATTAGTAGGTTTGTTAATAGGTGATGGAAGCTATATAAGTTCTCCAAGAATTACTTCTTGCGATAAAGAGATTCAGGATTATATTAAAAGTAAATACTCTACATCAATTTATAATACACCCGTCCATACACAAGATGGAAGAATTATAGAAGAGATTGGGATTAAGAATATCAGAAATGAATTAAGAAATTTAGGAATCTATGGGCAATCTGGCAATAATAAGAGAATACCTCAAGTATTATTCAATGCTAGTAAAGAGGATGTTTGTAATTTTCTAGCTGGACTTATAGATACTGATGGTTGCGTCTCCATTGGTAAATTACACGGCAAGAGAAAGCTTCCAGCTGTTTCTATTAGTATAGCTACCAGTAATAAGATATTAGCAGAACAGGTACAGTTATTATTAAGTAAAATAGGAGTATATGCTAACATCAATATTAAACTACCTAGTACAAATCCCAATAAGAGAATTAAAGATAAGAACTTATACTATTCTATTGATATTCAAACTAGGGATGGAGTTATAAATCTAGCTAACTCAGTACATCTTCTTATTAAGTATAAGCAGAAGTCTTTAGAGGCAGCTAGAGAAATAGCCCTAAAAAAGAAGAGATGGAGGAAACAACTTTTTGATTATGAAAAGATTGTTAAAATAGAGAATATAGGGTTACAACCTATCTATAATCTAACTGCTAGCAATACTCATACTTATTTAGCTAATGGGATAATTACACATAATACAGAAGGCTCAGACTTCTCAGGAGCCTTAGAATTAATATATCATCCAGATGGGTATGGAACCTATGCTATTCCTAATGTTTTTGATAAAAATAGCCAAGGTAAAACCAAGACAGTATTCTTTCTTGGAGCTTATATGAATAGAAAAGGTTACTATAATTCTGATGGAGTATCAGATGTAATAGGTGCTTTATTATCAGAAATTAGAGATAGAATTAGAATTAAGTATAACTCTTCTGATGCTATGGCTTTAACTCAGAGAAAAGCTGAAATGGCCATTACTATTCAAGAAGCTATTATGAAGAGAGATAATACTATCTATCCAGTAGCTGATTTGAATGATAGACTCAATGAGATTGATTTTAATCCTCATCATTTTGATGATCTCTGGATAGGTAGACTAGCTATAAAGGATGGAGCAGTTGTCTATAAACCAGATACTGATGTTGATTATATTAAAAACTTTCCACATAAAGACAATAAATTAGAAGGAGCTATCTGTATAAAAGCTATGCCTGAAACAGATTCATCTGGTAATATCCCAACTGGTAGATATATAGCTGGAATTGACCCTTATGATGATGATGTTTCTAACACTATGTCATTAGGAGCTTTATACATATTGGACCTTTTTACAGATGAACTAGTTTTTGAATATGTTGGTAGACCTACATTTGCAGATGATTTCTATGAAATATGCAGAAAAGCTCTACTATTTTATAATGCAGAATGTAACTATGAAAACAATAAAAAAGGTCTTTTTAAGTATTTTTCTCAGCATAATTGTCTTTATTTATTATCTGATACCTTGGAATTTCTTCGAGACAAAGAAATGATTAGAGGTAACTTATATGGTAATAAAAATAAAGGTGTTAATGCAACTGAACCTATCAAAGCTTATGCTAGAAGATGTATAAGGGACTGGTTGTTAAAACCAACTGAAACTAATAAAATCTTAGAGAATGGAGAAGTAGAGGAAACTACAAGTTTGAATCTATTTAAAATTCCTTATAGAGCTTTAATACAGGAGTTATCTCAATGGAATTCAGATGCTAACTTTGATAGACATGATGCCTTAGGAATGTTAATGCTTTTAAGAGAAGATAAATTAAGATTAATAGGTGAAGGAGATGTTAAATCATCTATTGAAGATGATCCTAATTATTTAGGAAATGATCCATTTTTTAGTCAATCTAAAAAAGGAGTAAAGTTTAAATTTAGCTTCTAAATTCAGCCTAGGTAAATATAGTAATAAAAGTGTGTTTTTTACATAAATATTTTATTAATAAGCTTGTATTAAATGCTAAATTTACTTATATTTGTTATTATTATATAAATAATATAAACATGTTATATGTTAGCACTTAGTAAATTACCCAGAGAGATGCTTCCTTTCTCCAAAAAAACTAGAGAGTGGAGAAAATTACATCTAGACTGGGCTGATAGAAGAACTTACTTCTATGATAGCACTGTGAGAAAGTCTCTAATTAAGAAAAAGATTAACTATAATCTTCTTAATGGATACTTAGATATGCAGGATCTATCTATAGTTCTCAACCCTGAACAAGTACAGGCAGATTATATTCCTGAAACTATTCAACACTACCCTATAATGAACTCTAAGTTAAATGTTCTTAGAGGTGAAGAAGCTAAGCGTAGATTTGACTTTAGAGCCATTGTTACTAATCCTAATGCTCTATCAGAGATAGAAGAATCGAAGAAACAAGAGTTATTTGCTAGACTACAAGAATTAATTGCAAATAATTCCATGTCTGAAGATGATTTTAACAATGAAATAGATAAGCTTACTTATTATTTCACTTATGAGTGGCAAGATATTAGAGAGCAGAGGGCTAATTTATTACTCAAACATTACATAAAAGAACTAGCAGTATCTACTAAATTCAATGCTGGATTTGTAGATGCTATGGCTGTAGGAGAAGAAGAATATCAGTGTGATATCGTTGGTGGAGAGCCCACATTTGAGAGATTAAATCCTATGAAGGTACATGCCTTTAGACAAGGATATTCCAGTAGAATTGAAGATGCTGATATTATTATTCTTATAGACTTCTGGAGCCCAGGAAAAATTATAGAGACCTTTTATGACGTGTTGACTCCTAAAGATATAGAGTATATAGATAATTTGCCTCAAAGTTATGCTACTGATGAGATGCAAAATCATGATGAAAGAAACTCCTTTGTTAATTTTGCTGATGTCACTGGTAATGAATATGGGGAAGGTACAGTTATAGATAACTTTGTATTTTTTGGTAATACTGGAGTAAATGCTACTACTAATTACTTTGATAATAATGGTAATATCAGAGTTCTTAGGATGTACTGGAAGAGTAAGAGAAAGATTAAAGAGGTTAAATCTTATGATCCTGAGACTGGTGAAGAAGAGTATAACTTCTATCCTGAGACTTATATCATAAATAAGGACTTAGGAGAGGAAGAAAAGATACTGTGGATTGATGAGGCTTGGGAAGGTACTAAAATAGGTAAAGATATTTACCTAAATATGAGGCCTAGATTAGTACAGTATAATAGGTTATCTAATCCGTCAAGATGTCATTTTGGTATTGTTGGTGGTGTATATAATCTCAACGATTCAAAACCATTCTCTCTAGTAGATATGATGAAGCCTTATTCCTATCTGTATGATGTAATTCATGATAGATTAAATAAGGCAATTGCAGCTAATTGGGGAAAGATTCTAAGACTTGATTTAGCTTTAGTTCCTAAAGGATGGGATGTTACCAAGTGGGTACATTTTGCTAAAGTTAATCATATAGCTGTACAAGATGGATTCAAGGAGGGATCTATAGGACCTGCTAAGGGTAAATTAGCAGGAATGATGGGTAACCAAAATACCGGAGTCATTGATGCTGAAACTGGTAATTACATTCAACAGCATCTAAATCTTCTTGAGTTTATAAAGATGGAAATGTCCGAGGTTGCTGGTATATCTAAGCAACGAGAGGGACAAATTAGTGCAAGAGAAACTGTTGGTGGAGTTGAAAGAGCTACATTGCAATCATCTCATATAACCGAGTGGTTATTTACTGTCCATGATGATATAAAAAGAAGAGCCCTTGAGTGTCTATTAGAAACAGCTAAAATGGCTATTAGAGGAGGCTCCAAGAAGTTCCAATATATACTTAATGATGGAGCAATGAAAATTATGGAGATTGATGGAGATGAGTTTGCTGATTGTGACTATGGGATAATGGTTGACAGTAGTCCAGAGACCCAACAACTTACTGAAAAACTTGATACTCTAGCTCAAGCAGCCCTTCAAAATCAAACTCTCTCATTCTCCTCAATTATGAAAATATTTACTTCTCCTTCTTTGTCAGAGATTCAAAGAATTATAGAAAAAGATGAGAAGGATATTCAGGAGAGACAAGCTCAGGCACAACAACAACAATTAGAGTCTCAACAAGCTATAGCAGAGCAACAGGCTCAGACTAAATTAGCAGAACTTCAGCTACAGGATCAAATGAATCAAAGAGATAACGAGACTAAGATTCTAGTGGCTCAAATTGCCCACGAAGATACTGAACTTGAAACAGATGAGGCAGAGTCTAACCTTAAAAAGGAGGAACTATTAGAAAAGATTAGACAATTTAATATACAAATGGAGCTTGAACGGGAGAAGTTAAAGTCTGATACTAGACTTAAAGAGAAAGAGTTAAGTATCAAAAGTAAACAGAAAACTTCAACAAATACTAAATAAGTATGATTAAATTTTATTGTCAAAGCGCACGTCCTATATATGTAAGGACAAATGATATATGGATGAAACCATCTACTAAAACTACTGCAGGGTATGTTTATGTTTTTACTCCTGATGGATACAAAGATTTAGTAGTTAACAATCTATATCAAAGAATTTCTGAAGCAGGGTTTGAGGGCACTGAAGATGAAATGATTCAAAACTTGGTTTCTGAAGCTTCAGCTCCAGATAATGCTACTTCTATTCCTACTAAAGATCCAGGTGTAACTATTCAGAATTCTTTAGATGGCTTATCTTCTAATTTAGAGGATTTAAGTGGAGAGGTAGCAGTCAATGCTACTCATATCCAAGAGCTTCAAACCTTAACTGATGAACAAGGAGATAAGCTAGATTCCTTGGATAAGGAGATAGCTACTAAACAAGACAAATTAGTATCTGGAACTAATATTAAAACGATTAATAGTACATCTCTGTTAGGATCAGGGAATATAGCTATTAGTACCTTCACTCCTGTTACTACTCCTACAAGTCTAGCTACAGATGCTACCTTGGAACAGGTTATAGCAGCCTATAATAATCTATTAACTAAGTTACAGACGGCCGGAATCCTAGCAGATAATGGATCATCTGATAATTAATTGATTCAATATGTACGAGTATATAAAAGGTTTGGGGAGTATTTGGGTTAGTCCAGAAGCTCCCCCAGCCTCTTCAAAGAATATCTTATGGCTAAAACAGTCAGGTGGACCCACTAAGAGATATTCTCTATTATACTATAATGTTTATAAATCATTAAGTAGATGGGAAAATGTTACTCCTGGCTATGTACTATTTGAAGATATTAGAGGTATAGCAGAACCAGGACCAGATTTTTATCCAGTAACTACTAATGATTATATAGCTTATATTGGTTCAGGCGCAGGAGAATATACCAACTTTATTCAAGAGAATGGCAAACCAATTACTATTACTAGTAATACTTCTATTGTTATTCTATATAAGGAAAAAGACTCAAAGTACTGGACCTATAAGGAAACTGAATGTAAAGGACCTCAAGGAGATTCAGCTTATGAGCTTGCTAAGCTTGGTGGATATACCAAAACTAAAGAGGAATTTTATAGAGATTTAGCCCAAGTAAGTAATAAAGTAGACAAGATTCCAGGAAAGGGATTATCTACTAATGATTACACAGATCATGATAAGAATCTAGTAGAAACAATCCCAGATAAAGTTAATAGAGAAGAATTAACTCAAGTAGCTTTTTCTGGATTACATAAAGATCTATTAGATACTAATTCCGTTGACTGCCATCCTATAGAGGCTATAACTGGACTTAGGCAAGAACTTAACGGTAAACAACCAATAGGTAGCTATGCTCATTTAGATGAGAATGGCAAGGTATTAGAAACAGCTAATAATTCAGATAAATTAAATAATAAGGTAGAATCTGAATTACATGTAGACACAGCAGATAAAGCTATTGGGGATGAAGATGGTCTTAATATTAAGATCAATTATGCTAAAAAGACTGAAGTTGAAGATTCCATAACAGATGTAAGTTATGATTCATCTAGTGGAGTATGGAGATTCACCAAAAGTGATGGTACTATTATGGTAATAGACCAACCTATAGAGCAAATTATTAAGGAAGGTTATTACGATGCTACCACCGAGGAAATTGTTTTGGTGATGTGGGATGACTCAGAGATAAGAATTCCTGCAGAAGCTTTGGTTAATATTTATACTGGAGTTAATACTGATTCTACTAATATCAATATTAGTAGTGATAATATTATTTCAGTTGCTGTCAAAGACTATGTATCTAAAACCTACACAGACAATCAGTTAGCTACTAAAGAAGACAAGTCTAAATTAAAAGCTTTAGCTTATAAAGAAACTGCAGATTATACTAATGATGTTTCTAATAAACCTAAGCTTAATGGTAATATAATTCAGGCTGATAATACTACTGAATCTTTAGGATTAGAGCATAATATAGTTTCAGTTGGAGTCGTTGAACCAACAGAAGAGTATAAAGAAGTATGGGTAGATATGTCAGATATTGACGGAACAGAAATACCTCTATTGGAAAATGCTCAATATCAAGCGTTATTAACTGAGGCTAAGACTATCATAAATGCTATTAATGAGCTAGTTATTAAAACTAATCAAGTCACTACCCATACTAAAAGAATAGCAATGACTACTAATAAGCCTTCTTTAGAGACTAATAGATTTTATGTATGGGAAACTCCTATAACTACTCTATATATTACTTTAGTACCACCTGCTCAAACTGGAATTGTTAATGAATATCTATTACAATTTAGTACTGGAGATTTAACTCCTGTAGTAACTTTTACTCCAGAAATTAAGTGGGCTAATGGTGAACCTTTTATTCCTCAAAAAAATAAGACTTATCAGATTAAGATATTAGAGGGTATTGGAGTGTATAGTGAAACAACTTAGATACATTTTATATTTAAATAAATATGTCATTAAAAGTAAAAACAACTAATGGTAGTTGGGTTTATATTCCTGGTACCAAGGGTAGGGATGGAGATGAGCACGTTTATATAGGTGCTGAAGCTCCTTCAGATAAATCTATGATATGGTTTCAAACCACTACAGCTAGAGATTCTGGTGTAAGGAGGTTTGATCTCAACTCAAATGATTGGGTATTATTGCCTGGTACTCAAGGAATAGGTATTGCTTCTGCGATAGTTAATGAAGATGGAAATCTTATTTTAACATTAGATGACATTGCTGCTACTACTATTGATACTGGATATGTAAAGGGACCTCCAGGAGCAGAAGTACAACTTAGAAGTAATGGATCTTATCTGCAGTGGAAGTATGATAATGAGTCAGATTGGAAAGAACTGATAGCTTTAGAGGAAATTACTAAAGATTATTTACCTCTAGAGGGTGGAACTCTAACTGGAGATTTAAACTTATCTTATACTACTAGTTCAGACTCTTCTAAACTATCTGTATTCGATACTACTAAGGGGAGTTATTATAATATAGCTTCTTATACTGGAACTTTAAATTTGGGTGATACATCTAAACTAACTATTATTAGATCTCAGAATTTTCTAAGAAGAGAAACAGGTTACACCAAATACAAGATATATGATGAAGGTACATTCGTAGCTGATACAGATTATGCTACTCCAGCTTTTGTAACAACTGAGACAGCTAAATATCTCCCATTAACAGGTGGGCTGATGACAGGTCCTATACTGATACATAATTCAGGAGATTCTTTAGATACTGTATTGGCCTATTCTGATGGAGTTGGTATATTAAGTACTGCCTTTAATTCTGAAACACCTTATAGAGGTATTCAATTTGGGGGAGATTCTACTTCAATCATTACCTTTAATGATAATGGTGAAAATAGGCTACAACATGTTTCTGGAACTCAGTTTGGACAGATACTGTCGTCAATTTATTTTAGACCAGGACGAGAATATGTAGAACCATCAGCAGTTATTAATTCGACATTAACTGACTATACAGCTGCAACTTCAGCCCAAGATATTACAAATACTGATTCTATTAAGACTGCCTTACAGAAAGTAGGATTCTATACTAAAGCTGGGTTATATACTAAAGCAGAAATTGATGCCTTAATTTCCAGTGTATTATCTTATGCAGGTTCAGTAGATTCTTTTGCAAACTTACCTACTACTGGCGTTAAGGTTGGAGATGTTTATAATGTTAGATCAGAATTTGATCTAGATAATAATCATTATCCAGCAGGAACTAATGTAGCTGCTGCAGCTGTAAGTGGCAATACTGTTACTTGGGATCCTCTAGGAGGATCTTTTGAGTTAACTAAGGCATCTATTGAAGCAGTTTTAACTGGTAATATTACTAGTCATACTCATAATTATTTACCCTTAACTGGAGGAACTTTAACTGGAACCCTTACTTGTCAAGGTAATGTTAATGCTCAAGGGGTAGTTAAAGTTTATGCACCTAGTTTTCCTCAGATTCAGTTCCAAAATACTGGAGAGGCTAATTATACTAGTTTATTATTTACTAATATAGTATCTGAAAATACTAAAGCACTTTTATTTAGACCTGATTCTACACAAAGTTCCCAGGATGCAATTATATTACATAGTTTAAACTTTAGAGCTGGCACTGAGTATGTAGCTCCTGCTACACTAAATAATTATGTAACTACTGCTGGATCTACTCAAACAGTTTCTGGATACAAAATATTTAAAAGTTCAGTAATGTTTGGGGAAAAGGCTAGTCCAGTTTATAATACATCAGGAAGTATAACTGGGAATGGAGACTCAAGTCTTTTTCTTTTTAGATTAAAAGAATCAGATAATATCTGGAGATTACAACAAGAGTCTAATACTGTAGCATTACTAGGTCTACAAGGAAGAAAAGCAATGAAAATTACTTCCAATATATCAGATATTAGTATTACTGCAGATAAGTTTATTGGAGCTGCTACCTCACTTGTAGAAGAGAATATATATACAGCAACTAATTTTGGTACTTCTGATAAGAGACTTAAAAGGTCTATTAAAAAAATAGATGAAGTTGTTACTGAGAAGGCTGTAGATTCTATTAATCTTAATAGATCTTTTATATATAAGAAAAGTGGAGTAAAAGGGTATGGACCTGTAGCTCAAGATTTAGAAGAGGTATTCCCAGAATTAGTATACACTAATGATAGAGGAATAAAAGGAGTAAATAATACAGCTTTACTTCATTTACAGATACAAGGCTTATATCAGAAAATACAGGAGCTACAAGACCAATTAGCTCAAACAAGCTTTAAAGAAAAAATAGGTATATGGAGTAGGCTCAAACAAGCTTTAAAGAAATGGCTATTACCTTAAAAGAAGCTTATGGGCTTAATGGTTGTGGTGCCGATCAGATAAGATATGTTTCATTATTAGACATCGGACCTAGCTCACATGGTTGGGATAATAGACCTATATTTGGAGGACTTCAAATAGGACAAAATTACCAAGTTGTTATTGGAAGTGTAACTTACTTAGAAGGGGCATCACAAGGATTTACTATTAGAGAGTATGATTATTTATCAAATACTGCTGGCAGAGCATGGGAGGTAGGCACTGATGGATCTACTAGTAATCTCATTTTAACCATCACTGGAGCTACTAAAGGAACTCTCTTAATTTATGCTGGAAGAGCTGGACAAACCACAGGTAATAAAGTAAGATTTACAAATTGTTCTCTATATTCACTTGGGAATATTACTGGTAACTTATTACCAAATTCCGGTGGAATTTATTATGACAGTGCTTACCGTACAGTAGAAGGTGTAAGTATTACATATCAAAATTCTGGAAATACGGAGGTACCTGAGATTAGAATAGACTCTAATGGTACATATGCTGAGGCAGGGATTTATTTCAGAACAGGTAATACTACTGTATATAATCAGTTAATATGTCAAGCAGGGTATACTTATAATGTATCATTCTGGGCATATTCTAATAAATCTGGTACTAGTACTTTTTTGGATCCTCTTCAAGAGGGAGGAAGGACCAGTCATGGATCTTCCCTATCAATACCTAATGGTGTTTGGACTAAGGTGTGGAGTACTGCTACAATATCTAAGAGCTGTAATACAGTGATAGTATTAGAGGGCATGCCCTTAGGGGTTAATACTACTTTTTATGTAAAGGATATAAGAGTTACCAGATGCACTCCAGAGGATACTTATTGGATGGCATGGATTCCAAGTTCTAATAGTGCAGAGCAAAATGAAAGATTACCAGATGTTGCAGAGGTAAATACTTTATTGGATCTACATCAAAATGCAAGATCTACATATCCTTTTCAAAACAGCCTATTAGATAATCCACAAACTAGTTTAACATGGTCTAGAGGAGTAGATCCAGTTACTGGTATACAGATATTAGCTAATACTGCTAGTACTGAAAACTACAGTTACTCTTCTTATTTTAATATACCTTCTAATACCAAATTCTATATTTCATTTTGGGCTCAGTGTAGTGCAAATATTAAGGGAGCTGATGTTTATATATTACCAGATGATTATCCTAATAAAGGATTAGTAGTAAAAGATAGGTTACCCTTAAATCAAACTTGGACATTATATAGATATGAATTTACATCTCCAAGTACTTGGGGTGATAATGTTCCAGTACGAATAAGATTTGATAATAATGGTTCTAAGGATGGAAATGAGTCTAAATTGTACCTTAAGGATGTCAATATATCTTTAGATATAGATCATTCTAATGAATTAGCTAGTTGGGAAGGATTTAAATATCAAATCTCTTCACGCACAAGAACCATAGATACTACTGAATGGTCTTATAGTGATAATGTAAGAACCAAAGGTACCCTAAATCAACAAAAGATTTTATATAGTGATGGATCAGCTTCGGATTGGACGACAATATCATCCAACTCTCAATCTGAAACCGCTCAATATACTGACTATGGTGCATGGACCTATTCAGATCCTAAAAGAACTAGAACTGTAACTTATAGATGGTCAGATGGGGCTACAAATCCAGGGGGTACACAAACTCAAACTGCTACTACAAGTACAAATTATAGTGCATGGACCTATTCAAGTGATAATTCTTACAGAACTAGAACTGCTACACCTGTATATACATATACAGACACAACAAGATATGGTACAGCAACCTCTCAAAGAGAAAATGGTACTGTAAGCTATGGTACTTGGAGTTATTCAGGTATTACCAGAACTAGAACTGTTAGTTATGTATATTCAGATGTTACTAAAACGTCCAACTCTCAATCTGAGACTGCAACCCTAAACAATATAGTTGGGGAATACACCTCTTCTAATCCATATAATGGAAATAATCAATGGACTAAAGCTGGAGGAGGTACTATTTCAGTAGCTGTTTTAGGTAAATATAATTTTAGTGATAATGTTGCTGCTCAACAGTATGTAACTAATAGCTGTACTTATTCATATACTAATAACAGTGTAGGCACATGGAATGCCTCATCACATGTTATGACTATAAGTAGTGCAGGTACTACTATTGTAGGAGATTCTTCTGCAAATACCTTAACTATTACTTATAGTGGTAAAACAATTAGTGTTGTATTTAAAAGACAAGCAAATGCTATTACAGGTTATGGTACTCCAACCGGTGGTACTATGTCATATGCAACAATTCCAGCATCTGGTGGTACTGTAAGTTCTGGTACTATAGGTGGAACAGTATCTCAAACTAGAACTTATACTTCTGGTTCGTCTGATACTTACTCACAGGCTACTCCGACTAATGGTACTTATGGTACGGCTATTACAGCCTCTAATTTAGGAGCAACCATAAAGAATGCAGCAACGGTAGGAACTTTGATCTATACCTATACTCTCAATGGAAAAACTGGTACTGTTGGTAATATAGTTACTCAAGCTGGTAATTATGTCACATCTCTAACTCTATCTAGTGGGACATTTAGTTATCCTACCATCAGTGCTGGAGCTACTAGTGCAACCCCAACTGTTAATGGCTTTGTTGGTACATTTAAGTTTACTAGTGGTGGATCTACTACAACTACGCCAGCATCAACTTATGGTAAATTAACTACCTCAATTACATATAGTTTATCTGCTTCTCAGAATGGATTTACTGCTGTAAACAGTTCTTCAGGGGTATTAACAGCTACCTCTAGAGGTACTACTATAGGCACAGCCAGAACTTCTGGTACAGTAACTAGAAAGATTACTAGTACTTGGACACCTGCATCAGCTTATCCCGGTAATACAGTGACAGGAACAACTTCTCCAACTGCTACTTGTACTCAAGCATTGAATAAGGTAGTTTCTGCTACTATAACAGTAGCTGGAACGCTTAGTTATCCAACTGTAATCCCTGCTAAGGGAGGAACTTCTAGTCCTACAGCTAATTCAGGCTGTATATGGACTTATTCCTCTGGAGCACAAGCTGTTCCGTCCGGATATACAACATCAGTTTCTTATAGTATGACAGCTGGAAATGGATTTACTATCAATACTTCCACTGGTGTAGTGACAGCTTCTTCAAGAGGCACTACTCCTGGTGCTGCTAGGAGCTCCAATCCTATTAGTCATCCAGTTACTTATAGTTATACTAATCCTAGTTCCGTAGGAGGAGATACTATTAGTGCTACAACTACCGCCACCGGAGCTGTTTGTACTCAAGCTGCAAATGGCTTTAGCGATGATAGCATGAAGCTTCACTTTGGCAGGTGGACTGGGGATAATACAGTTTCAGTAGAGGCTAAAGCTAGCACTACTGCAATGTACCTAGAAGTAACTAGACTCTATAGTTCTGGAGAGTACCAATCAGGCCACAATGTAACCGCAAACGGGACTTTTACGGTATCAGGGACTGGGTTTAGTATCAGTGGTTCTAATGTTATTGCTGCTAGTAGAGGAACTACTGCTGGAGCTGCCAGATCAGGCACTGTAACTGGTAAATATAATCATCTGACTGCGACTGGGACTATAACTCAAGCTGAAAATAAGATTACAAATTCAGATTATAATGCTTCTAATAGTCAGTGGAGTGTAGGTGCTACCATAGGCTCTGGAATGACCGCTGCTGGCGGTTCTGCTACGATAACTAGAAGCGCTAGTCACCTTCACACAAATTATAGATTATATAGCTCAGGATCAACAGATGGACCATTTGAAGATACGGTTGTTGATAATGTTAATCTTAGTATAGTTTCTAATGGAAACAATAGATTTAGCTTATCAGGAACTACTCTGACCCATAGTAATATGGGCACTAATGCAGTTACTGATACTGTAACAATTAGAGCAACTAATGCTTCAAATACCTCAACTTACAAAGATGTAAGTACTAGTATAACTAACTCAAGAGTAAGCTACAAAGGTTTCATTATAGATACTTATAGTTATCCAACTATGAGTTATTCTGGAGGATCATATTCTCCTTCAGTGTCTGGAAGATGTACAGCTGTATATGCTTCAGGATCTGAAGGAATATATAATGATTTTCCTTCAAATGCTACTTTAGCCTATTCATTTGAGGCACCGGTATCAGGACTTTCTATAAATTCAACTACTGGAGTGATTACTGCTACGGCTAATTCTAGTACTAGTAGTAGATCCGCATGGGCCATGCTTAGGGTATACTATGGAGGAGAAATTCAGGTAGGGCATAATATTAAAGTCACTCAAGCTGGAGCACCTGGCCCGACAAGAGTAAATATTTCCATAAATAACCCGCAATTAACTGGTGGTGAAGTTGTTATTGCTTTTAGCCCAGCTTGCTATGACACTTTAACTATTTTGGTCATGGGATATTTACAAGATGGTAGCTTGTACTCAGTATACAGAAATGTTGGAGGTGGTATTACAGAGGATAGATTCTATCCTAATGGAGCTTGGGCTGATTCAGCATCTATTGAAAATATAGATGGTGAGGCAACCCCTCCAGTAACTAAAACTAGAGGAATTTATTATTGGTAATGGCTGAAATTGATATTAATCAAGTACGCAGGATTACAGAATTGCCCGAGGCTTCTTCTTTAACTGGAATTGAAGTTATAGAATTAGTACAAAGTAATAGTAGCTATAAGACTACTATAGATAAAATCAGAGGAGCATCAAGTTACAATACCTTGGTAGGAACTGTTCTAGATTTTTCAAAAAATGTTAATTATACTATCTCATTAACTAAAAATACAACTATTAGTGTTGCAAATGCAGTTCCTGGAGATGTAAGAGTAATTAATACTGTACAATCTGGAGCATATAGTTTGATTCTACCCTCTGGTCATTATAAAATGGGTGGTTGGGATGTTGTTACTCCCACTGCTAATAACGTAATATCTTATACTGTTCTTTATGATGGTTTAAGATATTTATGGACAAGAGCAGCTTATGAAGCCTAGTTTAATTCAATATAGGGCACTACAACGAGCTAGTGCCCTATATTTAAAATTAATCTCAGATGATATCTATGTTTCTAAAAATAAACAGACAGCATCCTTTGAGATTTCTTCAAATACAACCTGGGATATTACAGATATTCCAGAATGGATAACAATAGGAACTGAAGATATTAATAATAATACTGGTAATAAGATTATTAGTATAGAGATTTCAGCTAATAGTTTAGCTAGCTATAGAGCTCATGAACTAGTCATTGTATCTTCTAATAAAGCTCTAACAACCAAAGTTCCTATTACTCAGTTAGGGACTTCAGATATTCCTTATCTTAATATAAATCCAACTAGTAAAAGTGTGCCTTATACTGCATCTAACTTTCAACTTAGTGTGGATTCTAATATTATGTTTTATATTGAATATACTGATCCTCCTATACATCTAACAGAAATATCATGACAAGAATAAAAGGATTAGGCAGTCAGAAATATACTGTTAATGTGGATGAGAATCCTTTTGCATGGGCTAGAAACTATGAGTTAGTGATTTCAAACCCTCTCTCTGCACAAGTTCCAGATAAAACTTGTGTTATATCTCAAGCAGCAGCTCCTGGATATTTTAATTTAAGTACTAATTCAGTTACTTTAAATTATACAGCTGGTAGTTCTGCTTCTGTAAATTTGACTACAAATGCTAAGTGGACAGCTTCAACAGATGCCTCTACTTATTTTACATACAAAAAGACTGGAGGTCCTTCAGGAAATATTCCAGCCACAGATCTAAAAGAGACATTACAATTTATAGCTGTTCAGGAGAATGGGGATAGTAATGATGAATGGTCTAATATTACTAAAAGAATTAATTATTCTCCAGTTGGTGCTCCCTCATCCTATATTACAGTTACTCAATTAGTAAAGTCTAAGGGAAGAATAATCGCTGTTACTAATCCCAATGAATATTTAAGTGATTTGGAAATTACTAAATCAGCATATTCATTTCAGGTTCAATGCACTAGACCTTATAAGATTACCATACCTAATAATATAAATTGGGTCTATGCTGGTAGTAGTGGGACTACTCCATTTAATCAAGCTAATACTTCACATCCAGCTGATTATAATAGTCCCAGAACTATTTATTTTAGATTAGCCAAAAATACTACTAGCTCTTGTAGATATGTCACTTTTACAGTACAATCTTTAGATCCTGCAGATAATATTAATCTTACTATATCTTATATGCAGAGGGATGCTGCATTTTTTACTTGGACTGAATTTTCTGGTGGAGATGTGAGGTACACTTCTTTTGATGATAATACTAGTACATTAACTACAAATTATTCTCCAATTACAGAATCATCTCCAGTAAAACTTAAATTCAAAACTAATATAGATTGGGCAGGAGAATTATTGGATGATGCATTTACCGTATATGGTAATTATTATTGGGTATATTTCTTATCTAACACTCCTACTTCTGGCGTAGGTGATCCTTCTTGTAAAGTAGGTGGGAACCAAAATTTCCAGATTAGTCTTGGAGTCAAAGAATTTAAAGATTATCCTCAGAATACAGATTTGGAGTTAACTACTAGAATTGGTCATATTAATATAAATAGAACTTGGGAAGGGTCTAAGATTCCTCTCAAAACTATTACAGTCAAACAGACTCCTGCACCTGTATTTACAATGTCATTTAATCCTGGATATCCAACTAACTTTGATTACAAAGGAGGAATTACTTATGTATTAGTTAGAGCATGTGATTACATGACATGGAGAGTATATAGTCCATCAACTGATGAGACATTTATAGAAGCACAACTTACTAATGTTGGTATATCATGAATAGTGTAGATGGACAATTTAAGTCACTTATAATGGTAGATGTTCCTGAGAATCAATTTGCTTGGAGTAAGACAGCAATAGTTCAAGGAGTAACTACTAATATAGCTCCTGAAAGATCTACTAATCTTAATATAGGAGTTGGTCCAGCTCCTGCTTGGGCTACTATAGTACATCCTAATGTAGAGAACAATTGGCTGTATATTAATTCTAATGGACTAACATTTGAGGTACAGTTTAAAACCAATATGAAATGGTCTGCATTTGCAGGTACTTCAGGTTCTCAAAATTATGCTAAATTTGTACAGACAGAAACTTACCCCACCTCTGGGATATCTACTGATATAAATGAGATTCATACTCTTAAGGTATTAATTGATCCTAGAGGAGTAAGAGAATATGAGGGGGATAATATATATAAAACTTGGCGACATGCTTATATAGCTATATCAAGTACTGATCCTGAAGTTTCATTTACGACTCAAATTCTTCAAATATGGCAAGCTCCTGTATGTAGAGTAGGATTCTTTGATTATAGGAATCCAGCAGAGAATCCTAATCCAGATTATCCATATTTGCCTAAGGATATTACTGTAGGAAGTGATGGAGCTTCCTTAACTTCTATAGACATTGGAGCTCTGGCAGTCACTACTATTAGTCCTGTTTGGAGGGATATAGTAAGTACTGAAGGTCCATATACCTTATCTATAAGTGGTGCCCCAACAGGAGCGGATGTTAATATACATGATCCTGGATACTGGTTAGATGGTAATTCTAAAAAGGGAGTTCCCACTAAAGTAGATGATGGAGATATTGATACTTATCAACAAATAGATATTACAGCTCCTTATAATGATACTGGAAGTGTAAGAACCTGGACAGTAAAAGTTACTCCTATACTTTATGCTTATAATACAGAACAGACTACTAGAGTAGAATGGGCTTCTCAAATTCCAGCACAAGATACTGTACCTGCTCAAGCCTTAGTATTTGATGATATTACTATGACAGTTTCTCAGGATAGTATTCCTGTTATACATTTAGCTTATAATGGACAAAGTTCTATTACAGCAAATGGGGCTTTGTCTGGTTATTTAGACGTATCATTTACTGGAGGTAAATCTCAATCTTATCCGTGGGAATTTACCGCTTCTGATATGAAGAATCAAGGAGAAGCTGCATGGTCAGCTGAAGGAAACTTTGATGAACCTGGTACTAATTGGACATTTGGATGGTGTCATTTTCCTGAAGTAGGAAATGTCAAAGAAGGTAATAAACTTTACTTTGAAGTAGATAGTAACAATAGTGGACAAGACAGAACTGCTGAGTATAAAGTTAGATTAAATCAGTTAGGTTATCCAAATACTCAAGAGGCTATAGTTACAGTGACACAAGCTGCTGATGATAGCCTATATATTAATTGGGATCCTTCTGCTACTCAGATATCTGATGATGGAGAGACTAGAACTCTTACAGTAAGTGCTACTGGGGCTACTGCTAAATCCATTGTTTGGGGAGCTTATAAATATAATGATGCTAATCATACTACTGGCAGAACTCCTTATTCTGGAATTACTTTCTCTACTGGAGAATCAATGCAAATTAATTCTCCTGGTACATATCCAGTAATAGCTACATTTGCTGCTAATAATATAGCTAAACCTAAGTATCTTAGGATTGAAGGAGTAAAAAGAATAGGCGCTGATATTGCAGGTACTACTGTAATAGATTATAACCAAAATCAACAGGCTCAGGTAGCTAGGTTTGAAGCTACGTTATATCCAAACAAAGATTCCATAACTTGTGGTAATCTTGGAAATGTAGATATAGAATTTACCTATAGAGCTAACTTTGATTTTAGAATATTCTGTACTTTTGATAATACCTCTTCTAGTGTACCTGGGTCAGTGGTAGTAACTGATGATAATTGGAATACTACTTATACTTGGTCACTTCATGTATTAGGCAATACTTTATCTTCTTCAAATAAGTTTGGTTATATAGGATTAGGTACTGCAGATGGATCAACACAATTTAGAGCAATTTCTCTTACTCAATATGGTATAACAAACAAGGTTGGTATTTGGGAGCAATGTTATGAAACAGGCAGAAATGATGGAGGTGAGGCTACTACTGATACTAGAACTGATCCACCATATTCAAATTCAATACTAGCTAGTGTGGAATTGCCTGAATCTTCAGTAAGCTCATCCATACCATTGCTTGTCTCAAAAAGAAATGTCTTTAATGACCAAGAAGAAGCAATTGGATTGGCAAGTCCTAATAATAAATTTGAAATAATTTGGGAAGATTCAGAAGGAGTTACTACGGGTCCTTCTAATACTAATGGATGGTGTACGTTAGCTCTAAAGAATTGGAATGTTCCCTCTGAAATTTCAGATGGTATATATGAACCTACTACTCTTGTAAATCCAAATATAGACAATGTAGAGAATTGGCCTAATATTGGAATAAGCTGTACTAGCAATCCTAATAGTACTAAAAGGATAACTACTATTCGCATTAATCCTTATGATACCTCAGCTGTAACTCCTGATTATGGAACGAATGCTAGTGGAAATGGAGTAATGATTGATGTAACTCAAAGAGCTTCTATTCCAATAAGTGATATGACTAGATTTACTATAGTAGGTAATATGTCAACTAGTTCACAAACTCCATTGCAAGTATTCCTCTATGGATACAGTGCAGAGGGAGAAGTTAATACAATTAATCAACTTCCAGTAGCAGTATATGCTCTAGTAGAGTTTGTTGGAGGAAGTACTACTACAGGGTTATTGATTGGAACTAATGCTTCCTATTTATATGATCCATCTCCAGCTGTAGCGAATCCTACTATTGCTGCTATAGCATTTAGTGAGAATGGTCCTTTCCAAGATGGTGTAGAATATATTACTACATTAGACTGGAATGGGAAAACAATATCTTTAGGATAATGAAAAAATATGTAATAGCTGGAATAGTTTTGGTAATCCTCCTATCTTTGATAGGGGGGTTACTTAAAACTAATACCAGATTAAAAGAGCAAGTCAGTATAGAGGCTAATAATTATAAAGCTGAATTACTAGCTAAAGAAGGAATTAACAGAGTATTACAGCTCACTAAAGATCAATTTAAAAATGAGCAAGACTCTATAATGAAAAAGATGGATAGTATTATTAGAGAAAACAAAATTAAAGATAAGACAATTAGACAATTGGAATACTCTAAACAATCCATTATCATTAAAGATTCTATAATTACTAAGGACTCTATTATTAAGGAGGGAGTTAATTTAGATACTACTTTATTAAGGCCCTATTATAAACTACAGATAGGAGTTAAATCTCCTAATATTATCAGAATAGATTCACTAGTTCTTGAAAATGAACACTATGTAATATTTAACTCTAAAAAGGAGACAATTAAACCTAAGAAGTGTTGGCCTTTAAGGTGGTTCCAAAGAAAACATACAGTAATTGAAGTGACTATAGATGATTCAAATCCTTGTGTAAAATCGAGTAACAACAAATTTATTGAAATAATTAAGTAATGTGGGAATCAGTATTATCTAACCTACTTGCTCCTGTAATTATAGCTGGAGCTACTGCTTTCTTTGGGTTTAAATGGGGCCGTAAGAAAACAAGTGATGAATTAGAGAGATCTCATACTGAGAATGCAACTCTAATAGTTAATCTAGTTAACAAACAACTAGATATAGTTTATGAGAGGGTTTTTGCTCTAGAGAGATCTGTCGCAACCTTAAAGGCTACTCTAGAGGAAAGAGAAGTAGCTTTGGAAGATAAGAAAGCTATTATTAGGGCTGCTAATGAATGTACTGCATGCCCTCCTTCTGGTTGTCCTGTTTTGCATAGACAAGCTGAGTTAGAGGGATTAAATAAGAAATTAAGACTAGAACAAATTGCTAAAGAACATGAAATTGCTATTAAAGAGGAAAGAGCTCACTCCTAAATATACAATGGGGGAACTTTATATTGATAATAAATACTTTTGTGATACTTTAGAAGATACTAATAGAGATCTTAACAAAAATGGAGTATTTGATAATGGTGAACAAAAGGTTTATAGTGAGACAGCTATTCCTTATGGAACATACAAAATAGAGATGTATAATTCTCCTAAATTCTCTCCTAAATATAATAATAGAAAGGTACCTCTGTTGCAAGATGTTCCTTCTTTTCAAGGAGTTTTAATTCATTCTGGTAATACAGTTGCAGATACTGCTGGATGTATTTTGGTTGGAAAGAAAACTTCTAGTGGATATATATCTAATTCTAAAGAGACCCTAATGAACCTTTTGGATCTTTTAGATAAGAGTTCGGGAGAAATAAGCATTACTATTGAGTAAGTTTAGTAATAACCACTTTCTAAAAATATAAGTAAAAAATTTACACTATTGTATTATTAATTTTTTGTGCTTATATTTGCAATACAAATTTAACTTAAAACGGGAGATTTTATGGGTAAAGGAATTGACTTATCTATGGATGCATTCATAGATGAAAATGAATTATTTTCACCTTCTGTAGAAGAAGAAAATGATGCAAATGAGCAACCAGAAGCTCTAGAAGATCTGGGACTAGAAGATACAAAAAAAGATTCTGCCGATGAGGAGATTGACCCAAATAATATATTTGGCACTTCTCAGGAGGAAGTAGGTGGAGAAGATGATAATGATATACATCAGGGTCAGGAAACGGAGGATGCCTCATCAGATAATGATGATAAATCAGGTAGCAATTCTCCCGAAAGTACCCAGTTCTACTCTACTATACTCTCCTCATTACGAGATGATGGTATCCTTCCTGACATTGATGAAGATTTAATTAAAACAGCTAAGACTCCTGAAGATTTTGCAACGGCTATTGAGAAACAAGTTGCTGCAAGATTAGATGAGACTCAACGAAGGATTAAGGAAGCATTAGATAATGGTGTAGAACCCGATGAAATTAATAATTACGAAGGGACTATTAATTATCTAAATAGTATTAAAGAAGATGACCTTAGTAGTGATACTGAAGAGGCTAAATCTCTAAGGGAGAATCTTATTTATCAGGACTATTTGAATAGAGGATTTAAGCCTGAAAGGGCCAAGAAAGAGGTCGATAAATCTATTACTGCAGGTACTGATATAGAAGATGCTAAATCAGCTTTAGAAAGTAATAAAGAATACTATATGCATTCCTATCAATCCTTACTTAAGGAACAGGAGGATTTAGCTAAAGAGGCTAAGGAGCAGAGACGTAAGGAAATGGAGACTTTTAGTAAGAAGATTCTTGATACTGAAGAGCCATTAAGTGGCGTTAAGGTAGATCAACTTACTAGAAAGAAAATCCTAGAGAATGCTACTAAACCTATTTACAAGGATGAGGAAGGTAATCTAATGACTTCAATACAGAAGTATATTAAAGAGAATCCTATTGATGCACAGTATTATCTTAACTTATTCTATACCTTGACTGATGGTTTTAAAGATATAAATAAACTAGTAAAGCCTAAGGTAGCCAAGACAACTAAAGAGAATATTAGAAGTCTTGAATCTAAACTAAGAAATACTAATCCATTTAGAGATAGTGGTAATGATCTCTTCACGGATAAAGAATCTAATTATATTAAATTAGACATTTAATAAATAAACAACTTAATTAATAGAAATTATGGCATTAGGTAAATTCCAAATGGTTGATTATCAGGCCTGGAAAGGTTTGACTAAAGATAATCACCTTGGTGCTATTTTCAAAGAAGAGGCTCAAAAAGCAACTAACCTGATGATTCAGCTGCTAGCCTTTCACAGAGGTAAGAACATTGAGACTTATTTGAATCAATTCCCTGTTAAATACTTCGACACCGATAATGATTATACATGGGAAGTAATTGGATCATCTCGTAGAAATATTGCTTTGGTTGAGGCCCGCACGCTCTCAGGTGAAGTAGCTACGGCTGATTCTGATAATCTAGGTGTTAATGGTGAACCCTTCTATGTAGTATTTGCAGAAGATTGGTTTGCTGATGGTGAAGTCATTGTAGGTGAAAAGAATGAAGCTTATCCTCTACGTATCCTAGGGCAGCCTCGTATGGAGGGCACCAACGCTGTCTACAAGGTAGAACTCATGGGTGGTGTACTCGGTGGTATGCCTGCTGAGGAACTAGTAATTGGTAAGAGATTTAGTTGGGAATATGCTCCGGTTGAGACGACTATGTCTCGTCAAGTAGGTGATGTGAGATATACTTCTCCTATTGCAATGCGCAATGAATTCTCTACTATTCGTATCCATCACAAAGTGCCTGGCAATATGCTTAACAAGAAAGTTTTGGCAGGTATTCCAGCTGTTACAGCAGATGGTAAGAAAATTGTGCATACCATGTGGATGCACCATGTTGACTGGAAAGTAGAGGAAACTTTTGCTGAACAGAAAGCTAATGTTATTATGTACGGTAAGAGCAACCGTAATAAAAATGGTGAGTATCTAAACTTTGGTAAATCTGGTAATGTTATTAAGATGGGTGATGGGCTACGTGCTCAGATGGCTTATAGCAATACCATGTATTACAATGACTTCTCACTGAAACTTATTGAGGATGCTCTATATGAATTGTCTGCTGCAAAACTTGATTTTGGTCAGAGACGCTTCGTACTTAAGACTGGTGAAAGAGGTGCAGCTTTGTTTAATAAGGCTGTTTTGGATGTAGTTTCTGGGTGGACCGCATTTAACTATCTTGGTGGTAATGCAGCTAATCCTGCTATTATTCAAAAGACTACGAGCCAACTTCATAGTAATGCTCTTAGCGCTGGTTTCCAGTTCACTGAATATAAGGCACCTAATGGTGTTATTGTGACGGTAGAAGTAGATCCAGTATATGATGATCCAGTAAGAAATAAAATTATGCATCCGATGGGTGGTGTTGCCGAATCTTATAGATTTGACATCCTATACATTGGTACTATGGAAACTCCTAATATTCAGCTTGCCAAAGTTAAGGGCCAAGAGGAGTATAGAGGTTATCAATGGGGATTAGCGGCGTAAGCCTTTACACATTTCTCAGTTCCCAATCCACGACCTAGAAACAGAAGAGGTGGATAAGATAAAACAAGGTTAATTGCTGGAAGTTCCTTAGAGCTTTCACTGCTTTTTAAAACTTCAAACATTTAAATATGGAAGTTAAAGAATTATGGAAGCCTTTATTAGAGTATAAAGGTATAGAAGTTAGCTCAATTGGTAGAATTAAAAAAGCTGCTAATAAGAGAAGAAAAGAGAGGATATTGACAGAATTCCCAAAGGATAGAGATGGTTACTACAAATGCTCAGTTCAAAAATTAGATGGTGCGTGGACTTCACAACCAGTACATAGATTAGTGGCTAAGGCATTTATAGATAATCCTGATAATAAAGAATCAGTAAATCATATTGATGGGAATAGAACTAATAATAGAGTAGAAAATCTTGAGTGGGTGACTCCTAGAGAAAATGTACTGCATTCTTTTAAATATGGAGCCAGAAAGGTTTGTAAGGAAGTGCCTAAAAAAACTATTCTTACAGATTTCCAAATATCTCAGATAGATCCTCTTAGGAGTTTGTATACAGTCAATCAGATAGCTAAGCTATTTAATATAGAATATCAATCTCTTAAAAACATAATTCATAAAAAGAAACAATGTGAAAGATTGGATAATCAGCAGCCAAGCAATTATAATTCAATTTATAATTGAAGGTTCAACGACTATCCCTTATGGGAGTAGGTCTCAAGTGAGATCGAAATGCCTTGCTCAGTTATATAATAACTGATGAAGATATAGTCTGACCTCTATTGAAAAATAGAGATAATATACGGAAACGGTATATTAGTAACATTAAAATGTGAGAAATCCTTTCACTGGACAGATGAATAACCCATATATGTCTTATGATGAAGACTCTGCAGTCATTCATAAGATGTCTACTTTGGGTGTATTTATTTTGGATCCGACTCGTGTTATGAGTCTTGTTCCTAACATTCTTGCTGCGTAAGAATAAACATATTAATAGGTATTGGGGGAGTAATATCCCCCAATATCTTTCACTTTAAATAATTTGGGAGAATTATGAGTAGAACTGAAACTAAAGACATTACTTTAGATTTGAGTGAGGAGACTTTAGAAATAAATGCTAAACCTCAAATAAAAGCATCTAGAGCAACTAGATCTATTAAGGAGCAGAGCTCAGAAGATACTGTTGAACCATTAATTAGTTGTCTGAGGAATGAAGTAATTACTGTCCAATATATTAAAAAAGATAATGGAGTAATTACTAATCCAAAGCATGTTCTGTATGGAGGTTTAGCTGAAACAGCTATAATTACTCTTACAGTACCTAAACTAACTTCTGGAGCATTTAAGAATGTTCTCACTAATAGTGAGAAAGCTTTTCTTGAAGAAATTATGGGTCTTGGATCTGGTGCTTTATCTGTATATAGAGCTGTAGATAACTATTGGAAAAATCTCTTTGTAAGACTAGGAAAAGATGATACCTATCTCAATTTAGCAGTTCCAGAAGATTATATTAAATATAAGGTACTATTAGCTAATAGTGATATAGTAGCACCTAATTTAAAAGCCCTATCTAATAAACCAAAAGAAACTTATCGTTTCGTATTAGTTTCTGAAAATGAAGAGATAGCTGAAGCTAATGAGAATATGACTCTAGCTATGGAAGCTTCTCTTGAATTGGGCAAGTTACTTAATGATAAAGCAGCTCTTAAGTTAGTAGTTGAGATAGTTGAAGGTAAGCCTATAGCTAGTTCTAGTAAGCTAGATTTCATTAAATCTCAGGCATTTAAATGTATGCAGAGCAATCCTAAATTGTTTGTCTCTATAGCTAAGGATCCTTATCTACAAACTAAAGTCTTTATTAAAGAATGTCTTGAATATGGCCTCATTCGTAAACGTGGAGAATATTACTATAATGTAGAAAACAACTCTCCTCTGTGTGAAGTTAATGAAGAGCCAGTACTTGATGTAGCTGCTAGATATCTTAATAGTCCTAAACGACAAGAAGTTAAGCTTATGCTAGAGGCTAAACTTAAGAATTTAAGGGAATAGAATGAGAACAGGACAGGAGATTAGAGATATATTTAATCTGCATTATGATAATATAATGAGCGCTGCTTCCCCTGGACTTAATGATTATGAAATATCCTTGTATCTGACACAGGCTCATAAGGAAATAATTTATAATTATTATTCAGGTAATAATAAAGGAGATTCCTTTGATTCTTCTGAAAAAACTAGAACATACTTGTCTCACTATGTTAAAAGCGAGACTATTCAAAATCTAACTGCAGCCTCTAATCCTCCTACCAAAGACTTAATCTATAAGGAATGTATACTGGATGATTCAGTATGGTGGATAATTAGAGATAGTGTAACTCTTTCAACTGGCAGAAATATTTTAGTAAAACCTATTGTTTTTGATGAATTCTGGGTTTTAGTAGAAGATCCCTTCAAGAAACCTAATGGTTTAAGAGCATGGAGACTAGATATGTCTGCTGAAGGAAAGAGATCTATTACATTAATTAGCAGTAAGGATTTTACAGCATACAATCTCTCCTATATAGTAAGACCTGGAGCTTTAATTATTTCTGATCTAGATAATATTATACCAGGACTTACCATAGAAGGTGAGTCTCAATATACACTTCCAGATTCATTACTAAGTAATGATCTACTATTAGATACTGTTATCAACAGAGCAGTAGAACTTGCTACTAGAGATTATAAGAGAAATGATCTTGAGTCTCAGATTCAAGTTAATAATAGAGTTGAGTAATATTAATTTAATTTATTTAAAACATGGCAACTTTTTCAACAAATGAAGTTAGACAAATTATCGTAGGTAATTCAGTAGATACTACGGGTAAAGCCAAAGGTTCAGTAGTAACTGCTAAAAACTTTGATAATAAATGTTTCTTCATTGAGTATGTCAATGCTGATGGTCAACTCGTAAAGAGTGACTATATTAATTACGATAAGGTTCGTTTCGCAAAAGCATCGCAATATAAACCTCATATGTTGCGTAAGGATGAAATTACTATTCCTAATGCTGATAACATTGTAGCTGGTCAAGACTACATTGTAAGGATCTTATTTAGAGGTTGGGGCTCTGGCTCACCGGAGGACCAATATTTTAAATTCCTTGGTGCATATCGTGCTAAGGCTGGTGACACCGCTGAGGATGTTCTTGGCTCTCTGGTTAATTCAGGTGTTAAGAACTTTGCCCGTGAGGATCAGGATCTTCTAGATTTTGCTCTTGAAGGTACTGGTGCTAATGCCAAAATGATTGTTACTGAGAAACCTCAACCGTGGGTTCTTGGTAAGAAAGCTGGCTATCCCCTTAACTATGTTATCCAGTTTGTACCTATTACGGTAGATGGTACTGCTACGGCAGAGTGGGCTACTGTAACTAATCTGTATCAAGGCTCTCTTGGTTTAGGTACAGGTACACTTGCTGCAGATATGGAATACTTCTTCCTGGGTGAGAGAGGAGATGTATATCGTAACGTAGGTTATCCTTATACTTGGGATACGAAGTATCTTGTAGATGTAAGTGCTAGTTATGATGTATTGGATCTTCATTATTACTTTAGTGATGAAGCTGAGAATCCTCAGGCATCAGAGAAACAACTAGTGATTCTATGTAAGACTGCAGGTGATGGTACTCATACTACTATCAACTCTGTAATTACAGCTATTAATGCTTGCTATACCGCAGCAGGTAAGACCTCTCCTCTTACCACTGTTACGGCTCAGAATACTACTGTAGTAGTTGGTGGAGTTGGTACTGCTGCTGCTTCTAGTATTACTGGTCTAACCTCTGGTAAGAAATTTAAGGTTATTATTAAACCTGGTGAAGTAGGAGAAACTATCAAAAATGTGGCTGCTAATGGTACTCTTATTGATGGGGCACCTGTAGCTTTGACTGGTTCTTCTATTACTGGACTAACCAATGGTACTCGTTATCAAGTTGTACAGTTAGACTAGTATAAAGAGTTTTGAAATATATTTGTGTACAAAATATATAGTAACATCTTATTTGTAACACAATTTATCTACAAAACTTTTATTAATTATGGCTGAATATGCATCTAATGCAAAAGGTAATGCAGGGCTTACTACTGGTATCATAGGCACTTCACTGGCAGGTCTGTTAGCTCTGGGAGCAGGCAACAATGGTAATGGTGGGTTCTTAAGTGGACTCTTCGGTGGCAATAACAATAATTGTCAAATGCAATTGGCTGCTGCTCAATCAGAAATAGCTAGATTAGGCAGTGAACTCTATGCTAACCAAGTAGGAACTGAAGTCTACTCCGCTGCTGTTCAGATGTCTAAAGCTGATGACGCTAAGATCAATGCTAATTACAAAGAACTAGCTCAAGCTATAGCATCTCTGGATAAGCAGGTTGGTATTATTCAAGCTACTCAACCATTATACTTCCAGTTAGCAAATTGTGCATCTGAAAGATACACTGATAATGCTACTAAGTATTTGGTTCCTGGAAAAGTAGTTCTGCCTACCAGCGCTATGTGTGTTGAAAACATGAATAGTTGGCTACAGAATTCGGAGTATACTCCAATTCCTAAAGTGACTACCAGCACTACTCCTTCAGCGTAATTTTTAATCATAGGTAGGTACTATACTTAAGGTAGTACCTACCTTTTTAATTTTAATACTTATGCCTCAGTTCACTAATAATTTAGAAGAATCTTTACAAAAAGCTAGACAGGAATTAGCAGTATTAGAAAATCTTCGTAAGCAAACTCTAGCAGCTCCTACTCAACCAAGACTACTGGAGGAGTTGAATAATACTATTAAATCATTAACTCCAGAAGAGAGGGAAGGATTACAAAGGAATAGTGCTTATGCTGAAGCTTCTAAATTATATGAAGATGGCTTCAACTCTTTCTTAGGCGCTAAATTTGGTGCTGAATATCTTGAGACTCCTCAGGGTAAGCAGGCAGCAGAAAACTTAATTGATACACTAAAGCAACATAAAGATCAATTCAAAGAAGCTTCTCAAGCTAAGCTTAAAGAATTAGAAAAATTAGCTGACTTAGTGAGGAATAATCCTAAGATTAAGGCAGAATTAGATGCAATGATTAAACCTGAATAATATTATATGAGTGATATTGAAAAATTTAAGCTAGCAGTAATTAATACTGCAAAAAATGTAACATCCCAGTTAGGGATTAGTTACCTAAACCCATTGCTTGTATTTGGCTTGAAGAATATGCTTGAAAAACCTAAATATTCTATTGTTTTAGAAGCATTAACAGATTCTAATGGGAATCTAGATATTAATGCTTTAACTAAAGTATTAGAAGAGACTATAGGAATGAAAGGTGGAAGGTTTACTATTGCTGGAGTTACTTTTACATCTGATGATGTAGAGAATCTAAAGAAAGAGTATTTAAAACTATAGATATGGATGATTTGATAGGAAAGGTAATCTCATTTGTCAATGAATTATATGGCTCCTATATGAAGATACAGGAGATTCATTGGAATACTTATAAAAAGGGAGTGCATACTACCCAAGATGAGATTAAGGATGCTCTTATAGATTATGCAGACAAACTAGGAGAAGTAACCATAGGTATTGATTCTAGACCAGGATTTGATGTATTACATCCTATAATACCTATGTCCACCAGTTCAGAAGAGATCTGTACTGTATTGACTAGAAAAGCTGAGAGGCTTAAAGAATCTTTAATAGGTCCAGGTTATTCAGGCTTAGTAAACGTGCTAGATGATTTCTGTGCAGATTTTAACAAATATACATATTTGAGCACATTGTTATAGTGCACTCGTTTATACCTATATAAATTTTTTCATAATACCCTTGGATATATGAGTTTTTTTACTTATATTTGTCCAAGGGTATTATTATATTATACCTATAATTCAAACTAAAATTATAAGATATGAATTGTAAAGAAATTGCAGAACTATTTAAAAGGAAGCCTTACTATTTAAGAATGGGTAATGTTAATATTGCCAGAAGGCTTAATACCTTACCAGAGGAGGTAATTAAAGCTAGAAAGATCTATAGGGCATCCCCAGAACAGTCCCCTAGATATCCTAAAATATTAATTCTAGATATTGAAACAGCTCCTCTGAGAGCTTTTGTTTTTAATATGTGGAATCAAAATATCACAATTGATAAAATTATTAGTGATTGGTACTGTTTATGCTGGAGTGCTAAATGGTTATTTGAAGAAAATATATACTCTGATAGACTATCACCAGAAGAGGCTAGATCTGAAAATGATTGTAGAATTCTTTTAAATCTAAAAGGATTACTAGATGAAGCTGATATAGTTGTTTCTCATAATGGAGATAAATTTGATCTGCCTAGAATTAATACTAGATTTCTACTAAATAATATACCTACTCCTACTCCTTATCAAAGTGTAGATACTTACAAGGTAGTAAGAAATCAATTCTCTTTTGCCTCTAATAAGCTTGATTTCTTGGCTACAAAATTTGGATTCCCAAATAAGATTGAGACTACATTTGAACTTTGGTCCAGATGTGTAGATGGAGAGGAAGATGCTCTAATTGAAATGGAGAGATATAATAAGTATGATGTTGAACTCTTGGAAAATGTTTATTTAAGACTAAGACCTTATATTAAAAATCATCCTAATGTAGCTTTATATATGGAAGCAACTGAAAGAGTATGTCCAAATTGTGGGAGTAAGCATGTGAGTCTAGAGGGAAGCTATTATACTAACACTAATAAGTATGAGTTATATAGATGTGAATGTGGGACTTTATCTAGAGCTAGACTTGCTGTAACTCCAAAAAAAATTAAGGAAAATCTATTAATTAATAATATAAGATAATGCAGACATATAGATCAATGATTTATATGGTCTTTGATGAATTAAAAATTAATAGTGATGATAGTGTTTGGGAGACTGACCATGTAGTATTTTTGCTAAATAAATATAGAGCATTTTTACTTAAACAAAGATATAAAGATCTTAAAAAGGATGTTCCTTTTCAAGCCTATCAACAACTATTAGTAGAAATGGGAGACAGTACCATCTTAGGTACTGCTTCCCTTTCTAAATCTAAAAAGACCATTCCAAATATAATCAATTTTAATGGCATAGAATTAGAGTCCTCAGTTAGTCCAGTTTTGAATGGAACTGTAAACAACTTTACCTATGACTTTAATCTAATTACTATAGATAGATTCAAATATATAGGAATTAATAAGTGGATTAAAAATTGCATATATTGTGCCTTTGATTATTCTAAATATCTTCTAATGAAAAGTTCTTCAGATGTAACTTTACCTTCTGAAGCTATAGTTAATGCAGTATTAGATGATCCAAGAGATATAATAAATTTTATGGATGAAAAAGACATTCCAGAAGATTTAATAGATCTTCCCTTCCCAATTGAGGAGGCTCAGGTCACCCCTATTCTTGAGTTAGTTATTAAAGAGTTAGGAACAGCTAATTATTTACCTGAGGATGGATTAAATAATGCTAAAGATGATTTTACTTCTACTACTAATAATGGATGATTATATAGAGTTTATAAACGAGATTAAAAAGGTACATGAGCCTAGAGTACATAAAATTACCAACTCATATGGAGTCTATGATGCCTTTAAGTATTATAGAAAAAATAGACCTTCATACAAAAAATTTGTTCTATCAGAATCACAATACTTTGCTATAATTAGGAATGTTAATGCTAAACTAGGTATTCTATTATCCCAAGGAGAGTCTATAAAATTTCCTAATAGAATGGGAACGTTAGAGATTAGAAAGTATATTGTAGAGCCTAGAATAGATAAGAATGGTAAGTTTGTATTCAAGGCCCCTATAGATTGGGCAACTACGTTAAAAATGTGGTTTGAACATAAAGATGCTAGAGATAATAAGATTCTTGTTAGAACTGAGCAAAGAAATATATTTAGAATTATTTATAATAAAACCAAAGCCAAATATAAAAATAAAACTTATATGCTGTTCCAACCTACTAGGCACCTAAAGAGTTTAATTTCTCAGGCAGCTAAGAATGGAACTATAGATGGCTTTAATTGTACTTACAATGGCAGCTAAATACACAAGTTTTCGTATAGTTATTGATAAGATATTAAGAGACTCATTATTTAATGGACTTAATTATGAAGCTGCAGTTGATTACTGTATTGATTTTATTAATATAGTTGGATTACCTTACACATTTGAAGAGAAGCATTTAGAAACTGAAATAGTAGATTATAGATGCCAATTACCTCCAGATTATGTAGGAGTTATTCAAGTAATGATAAATCAAGTTCCAGCTAGAACTGCAACTGATACTATTGCGAAATTTTATCCAGATTTAAAAACTAGAGACAACTATACCTATGATTATGATAATGATAGATATAGTAGATCAGCTGATTATACATTTAAAATAGAAGGGGATGTAATCTATACTTCGGTCAAGAAAGGAAAACTATTAATGGTATATGAAGCTATTCCATTGACTGAAGATAATGAAGTAGCTATTCCAGATGATCCTACTTTTATTAGAGCTCTTAGAGCTTATATTGAAAAAGAACATATTAGAATACTATGGAGGCATCAGAAGGTATCAGATAAAGTTTATGAAGATGCTCAACAAGAATATGCATTTGCAGTTGGGGCATGTGAAACTAATGCTAGAAGACTAGAGTTACCAGATATGGAAGCCTTCTGTAATATGTATAAGACCCTCTTAGTAAGAGATAATGAATACTTTAATAGATTCAGAAATCTTGGTGCTAAGGAGATTTTAAAGAGACATTAATATGGAAATTAAGAGAGTTCAACTGGTGCCAACAGGCATGAATCAGGATATTAGTGTTAGTAAGTTTACTCCTAATTTAAGTTTTTATAACAGAAATATTAGGATTACTGCTAGAGAGACTAATACTCTCATGAGTATAGAAAATGAGATGGGGAATCTTCAGATTCCTTTGAAAAATCCTGAGGGAGGAGCTGAACTAAATGGTACCTGCATAGGCTACACTGTATTAAATAATTATATAGTTATATTTACTACATTATCTATAGGTAATAATAATTCTGTTGATAGAATCTATAGAATAGATCAAGATTATAATGTAATTAAATTATTTGAAGGAGATCTAGGTTTTGATACTAAGCATCCTATAGAATGCATTCCTTTCTATGAGACTGAATATGTTCAAAAGGTTTACTGGACTGATAGTAAAAATCAACTAAGAGTTATTAATATAGCAGCTGATGAAGAAGAGATAAATAAATGGACCAATACTTCATTTAATTTCTCTCAGGATCTATCATTAGATGAGGTTGTTACTATTACTAAAAATAATACTGGTGGTCAATTCGCTGCTGGAGTAATCCAGTATGCCTTTACTTATTACAATATAAGTGGACCAGAGTCAAATATATTTCAAACATCAGATTTATATTATTTGTCTGCTTCAGATAGAGCCTTAGATGGAGAATCTGTATCTAATAATAGTTTTACTATTAATATAAATAATATAGATACTAATTTTGAATATCTTAGAGTATACTCTATTCATAGAAGTTCATTGAATGCTACTCCCACTGTTAAAATAGTAATTGACTATAAGATAGTGGGAGATACTGCTGTTATTCAAGATACTGGTTATTATGGTGATGATATAGATTCTACCAAATTATTATATGTTGGTGGAGAAGAGATAATTGCTGGTACTATTACTTCCAAGGATAATACTCTATTTGCAGGTAATATACAGATCCAAGAGGATGCTTCTCAAGAAGAAATAATCTTAGATAATATATCTGACCAAGTATTTAATTGGGAATATAGAGACCCTATAGCTATAGAGCAAAAAGCCTTTGCTAAAAATGGCTTATATACTTATCTACCAGAATCCTTATTTACTAAAGCATCAGATTTTAGACACTTTAAAAGTGGACAGACTTATAGACTAGGAGTTCAATTTCAAAGGGCCAATGGTAAATGGTCTGATCCTGTATATCTAGGAGGAAACAATTTTGAAAAATCTTGGGATAGGCTCTGTGATAAACCTTTTTTAACTGAAGTTAAAGGAGATGAGACCCTTCTTTATTTAAATAAAGGAGTTCTTACTTTAGACCCCTTAATGACTAAGGTTCTTGCTAATGAAGGATATAAAAGAGTTAGACCTATAGTAGTAATGCCTGAGCTATCAGATAGGACTGTAATTGCTCAGGGATTGTTAACAAGTACTATAGGATTTGATAGAAAGAGAGAGAGTAATAATTCCTTTGCCTATGTAGACCATGTGGCAAGACCTTATAAATTAGGGCAAAATTTTATCAATGAAGAGGTAACTCAGGTAAGTAATCCTAGTGCATTTATCCCAGAGAATTGGTATCCTACTTATTTAAATTCTGGACATTTTCTTACCCCAGCTGGTGGGTATGAATTTGCTGATGACTACCATGCTTTTGGAATAAGTTCAGATAATAATAATGAATACAAATACCCCTTCATATTTAAATATCATACTGGGAGTTCCGCTCCATCTATAGGTAGACCTAGAGACATAGAAATAGGAGGAGATAATCCTAGAACTTTAGATAATGCTTGTTTACCTTTTATAGATGAAAATATAGTCTCTTTTTGGAGCCCTGAGCTACAATATAATGAGACTATAGATTCATATTTAGATGATACTAGTTGTGTTATTGCAGGTCTTGCTGGACTATCCTCCTCATCCTCTAGCATTGGTGCTACTGTAGTTTCAGGTGATACTGAAGGAGCTTCCTCTGGATATATTAGTAGGGGCACTTATGATACAGCTACTAATTGGGAAGTTGGATCTAAATTAAAAGTAGGAGTAACTGCTACTGGATTAAAATATAATGATGAAGGAAATCAAGCTTATGCTCAATTACCTATATTTAGTCCTGAAAGCTTCTCCTTTGATTCAAGAGCTGCTGCTAAAGATTATGATGTAAAGAGTAAAAATACTGGATGGTTACAATATTCTTTAGCTAATCTAATGTTTGATACTACTAAAGAATCTTTAACTCTTCCAATATATAAACCTCAACAAGTACTTAGAACAGAATCCCTAATTCCTTACAGCACAGCTTCAGTAGATAATGGTGGAACCATAACATACAACACAGCTCCTGATGAGATCTTTTTAGCTGATGTAGTTGGAGAATATCTCCCAGGAAAAAACTCTATTAATGCTGCTCCTAAACCTGCTGTTTATAAGTTTAAATCTAATAGTCATGCAGTATTTTCCTTTAAAGAAGCCAAGGAGGAAGGAGTTAATTATTCTTTAGTTATTCCTGAATTTTATAAGAAGACCACCAGAACACTAGCCAAAGAAGATTCTACAATATATAACTTAGCTAACTACAGGATTACCTTAACTATTACTAAATCTCCGTATTATACTGATATTTCTGGTAATGATAAAACTGAAGCTGCATTTGATTATAAGTATAGTGTTGTAAACGCTAGTAATGATGCTGGATGGCCTAGCACATATGTTAATTCTTTTAAGATTACTTTTTCTACTACATATGGATTAAATTCTGGTACTGGGTTTACAGCAGAAGGCACAGTAGATTTCAACATTTTCATAACTGGAATGGAAGGATCAGGTACATCTGTAGGTAAGATTCCAGAAGGTGTTCCATTAGACAGAGAGATAGTGTTAGATGTTGAATCTAATCCAGGATTTCAAAGTACAAGTACAACTATTACTGGAGGTAATGGTTGGAAGTATACAACTAATCCTCCTCAATTTCCTATAAGTATTTTAAATGGTGATTCAGCTACTCAAAGTTTTGAATTAGCTTATTCATCTTATAATCCAGGAGGCGGTGGAGATACTGATAGTTTAACATATATAACTCCTTTTTGGAGAGATAGTATGGGTTATCTGAAACATTCTCTTAATATAGATGATATTAAAATTAACAATCCAGCTAATACTTTATTCTCTACTGCAGAATTAAGTAGTGATGCCAGATTTTTAATATTAGCTGAATTAAGGAGAAATGTGAAGAATCCATATGGTGGATATACAAAAGAGGCTATAGATAATAACCTATGGTTGCCTGCTGGACCTTCAGTTAAAATCCTAGAGGGACAAGAGGTAAAAGTAGAGTATCTAAGTGGAGACACATTTGTGGGCAGATATGACTGTTTAAGAACCTTTAGCGATACCTCTTATGTGCAAGAAGTATTTAATGTAGTGTCTTTCTTATGTGAATCTTATATAAACCTAGATGGAAGGTATGACAGAAATAGATATAATATAGATGTCAGAGATAAGAATGATACTAATTATGGATTAGTTAATGAAGTATATTCTCAAAGAGATAATTATTTTGCCTATAGAACTCTTAATTTAGAGCAATTTAAATCTACAAAATTTCCTACACAAGTTCTATGGTCATTAACTAAAAGTAATGGAGAACTAGTAGATTCTTGGACAAATCTTAATTTAACTTCAACTCTAGATCTAGAAGGATCTTTAGGTCCTTTAAATAGTCTTAAAACTCTAAATAGTGAGATTATAGCTTTCCAAGATAAAGGTATTTCAAATATATTATTTAATAGTAGAGTACAAATACCTACTTCGGATGAGATACCTATAGAAATTGGTAATAATTATAAAGTCTCAGGATATAGATATATTACAAATCAAATAGGAGCCAAAAATAAATGGTCTATTAACCAGACCAAGAATGGATTATATTTTATGGATGATTTAAATAAAACCATGAATGTAATTACTGGATCTGGAATAATGGACCTATCTGTGGAAAAAGGATTTAAAACTTGGAGTAATAATAATATAGCTGATTATGGTTCCTTAGTTATAGGAACTTCTGATGAAGGTTCTGACACTAATCAGATGAATACTTTCTCTACCTCAGTAGATAAGGTGCATAATGATGTATACTTTACTAATAGTAATACTTGTCTATGTTACTCTGAAATAATGGGTAACTTCACAAGTTTTTATGATTATGGTAATATACCATTTATGTTTAACTATCAGGATGATTTTATATCAGTCAGAAATACTGGTATTAAGACTCAACTGTATTTACAAAACGTAGGAAAATTTAATGAATTCTTTGGTAATATGTATCCATCTGAGATTGACTATATAGTTTGTCCAGACGAACCTCTAGATAAGGTATTTAATAATATTGAATTTAGAGCTGATTGTTTTGCTAGAGGATATGATCCAACCCTTAGAATTACTGAGAATTCTAAATATAGAATAACTGAGGAAGGATTTTATAGATCTCTTCAGGGAGGTGAGTCCAATGGTTACTCTTATATCCCATTTAGAACATTAGATAAAGTTGAATGTGAAAATGAGTTTCAATACGGAGTATTTGATTGGGCTAATCAAGATAAGTTTCAATTAAGGAAAAAATTTAGAGTATGGAGATCTTCTCTACCTAGAAGCAAAGGAACTCTAGATAGAATTAGAAACCCTTGGACTCATATAAAATTACATTATAGACCAAACCAATCTGAAGATAATAGATTAATTCTTCATGATATAATAGTCAACTATACTGTAATCTAAACTTGTAGGGTATATATCATTGAGTGTATACCCTATAAGTTTTTTATTTATGTATTTGGATATATTAAATATTTTATATATATTTGTCAATATAAATATATATTAACTATGGCAAAAAAACTAAGACACAATATTTATGCTTCAGGAGGGTGGTCAGGAAAGGGAATGATTAATTCTCTCAAAAATGCTGATGGCTCTCAAATAGCTGGAGCAATAGGGGGAGCAGCTAATTTAGCTGGAGGGCTTGTTTCAAGCATGTCTAATACTACTGAAGAAGTTCCTGAGGCACAAGTTTCTGCAACTTCAAAAGCAGATCTTTTAAATCAAATTAACTCTTTTAATGGCCTAAATCTGGGTCGAGAAAGAGGCAATGGCTTTGGTGATGTTTTATCAGGAGGTAGCAGTGGATTACAAGCTGGTTCTGCAGCAGGACCCTTAGGAGCAGTAATAGGAGGAGCCTCTGGGGGACTTTTATCTGGTATATTTGGTGGATGGGGCCGACGTAGACGCAATGCTAAAAGGAGACGACAAGAAGAGAGTTATAATGCTCAAATGGCAGATCAATTTGATGCTGCTAATGAAGAATTAAATGTTGCAGCTACTAGCAATATTTTATCAAACTACTCAGCATATGGAGGTAGTTTATATGCTTATGGTGGAAACTTTAATGATGGCCTAACTACATTTGGAAATGGAGGCTTACATGAGGAGAATCCTAATGGGGGAATTCTACAAGGTACTGATGAACAGAATAATCCTAACCTAGTAGAGGAAGGGGAAACTAAGTGGAATAATTATATATTTTCAAACCGACTTAAACCTGGAAAGGATTTTACATCACAATTCAATTTGCCTAAAGCAATAACTAATAAGAGTTATGCAAAGGCCTCAGAATATTTAACTAAAGATGCTAAAGAAAGACCTTATGATCCTATTAGTAGGAGGGGAATCAACGCTTCTTTAGGCAGGCTTAGAGACTCTCAAGAATCTTTAAAAGCCTACGAAGATTTAACTAACAACACGGCTAATGATATTAATATGTTAGAATTAGGAGAAGTATTAGCTAAAGGAGGAGGAATCCATATTAAACCATCTAAAAAAGGCACCTTTACAGCAGCAGCTACTAAGCATGGTAAAAGTGTACAAGCCTTTGCTAATCAAGTATTAGCTAATAAAGAAAATTACTCACCTGCAATGGTCAAGAAAGCTAATTTTGCTAAAAATGCTGCTAAGTGGCACGCATTAGGAGGGCCCATTAGAAATGTACAGAACAGATTTAATGTAATGGGTAATCAAATAACTCCATTTGCTTTTGGAGGAGACTTACCAGATACTCATTTTAATAATTATATTCCAGGAACCAGAGGGGGCCAGGGTACCAATGTTTTTGCTAATGGAGATGAATTAAAGATTCCTGAAGTACCTATGGGTAACTTAGCTGGAGATAAAAAATTAGTTACTACCCCTATAGTGAAAGATACCGGTCTGGCTAAACACTATCAATCTGGTGTTACCAGTCCTAATAGGTCTAATTTTAATTGGGGTGATTTTGCTTCTCAACTAGGATTATTTACTCCAGCTATTACAAACATTGGACTAGCAGCTTCTGCTATGAATGAATCTCCTGAACAATATAGGTTTGATAGAGTAGCTATTGATCCTTCTAATAAGGCCGATGTTAACTTTCCTTATAAACCTATAGATAGGGAATACATAGCTAATAAGATTAGATCACAAGCTGGAGGGACTAGAAGAGGTATAATAAATACTTCTGGAGGTAATAGAGCTACTGCACAAGCTGGGTTATTATCAGCTGATAGAAACTTCCTTAATGCCATTGGAGATGCTTATTTTAAAGCTGATGATGTTAATTATGGAAGATTTATTGATAGTAAAACTAGAAGTAATCAGGCTAAGTTAATGAATGCCCAAAATGATCTTAGAGCACAAATGTTTAATGCTCAGGTTGGCCAACAAGAGATTCAAGCTAATGCTATGAATAGAGCTGCTGCTAGAAATCTTCAGAGAGAAGCTGTGTCTAAGATAGGAGATACCTTTGGAGATGTTTCAAGGTATATGTATGATAAGAATGTTTTAAAATCAATGTTCCCTTATACTACAATGGGTGAGTATCGTAGAAGTAAAAGTGGTAAACTTAAAACTAAGAAATAATGGCTGTGAACGCGTATGATAGGGCTAGTTATTCTCAGTTGAAATTGCCTACTTTTCAAGAGATGATGATTGCTCCACAGTATTTAACAGAGCAACATGAGATGGCCCAAGCAAGAGCAGATGAATTGTTAAGTGAGGCACAAAAAGTTGAGTTAGCAGCTATGGAGAATCCAAATGGTAAAGCTGCTCAATTATATCAGGGATATACTCAAAGACTCAATGAAGCTGTAAATTCCTTGAATGAACGAGGCATTAATGCATCAAATATTAAGGCTAATTTAGGTAGACTTAAAGCTGATTATAATGCACAGATTGCTCCTATTGCTCAAGCATGGGAGCAACAAAGAAAAGATAAGGAAGCTTACAATGCTATGACAGCTAAGGATAGATCTTTAATTACTGCATATGATCCTTCTCAAACTAGTATAGATGCTTACTTAGAAAGAAATAATGCTTCATATATACCTCAAGGAATCAGTGGTAATGAAATAGCTCAAAGAGTGGCTATGGCAGCTAAGCCTTACAGTGATTGGATTAGTCAAAAATTACCGGAAATATCTAAGACAGGGCTCCCCTATAAGTACTTCACTATGGTACAAAAAGGGTTTAGTCCAGACGACGTAGCAGCAGCTATGAGAGATGATGGTATTGATGCCCAAACTGCTAGTGAAGGAGCTCTAATGCTTAAAGATCTTAGAGATAATGTTATTGCTTCTTCTGGGGCTTATGAATTATTTGGCAATAATCCTGAAGCTATAAATAGATTAATTCAATATGCTAATACTGGATTAAGTCAAGCTATTGGTACTAAGCAGTTTGGAAATATTAGTGATGATTATACGGCTGATATAAATAAAATTGCATATACCCAAGCTCTTAAAAATCAGGCCTCTGAATTACCTGGAAGAAGAGTTGGAGTATTTTCCAGACCTGTAGCAAGCTCTAAGAATATCCAAAGGGGCAAAGAAATAGATTCTGCACTAGAAGAATTGAATAAATTAGACCCAGGTAGTAAAATAGATAATAGTGTGACTGAGAGATATACTCCTACTATACAATCATCAATAACTGGATATGGAATGGAGGGATATACTTCTCAAAGTTCAGTTGCTAAAACATTAAAAGCTTTAGGAGTTAATGATAAAGAAATTAATCAGCTAACTGTTCAAGAGGCTAAAGATAAACTACTAAAAGAGAGAGATGATTTAGTTACCATTCAAAATGGTTACTATCCAAACATTCCAAATTCTTCCAATATAAATAGTAAGATAAGAAACTATTTACTTACTAGTTCTGATGAAGGAGGATTCCTTGAATATGATTTTAATGAGGGGGCTCCTAAAAAAGATAAAAAAGGTAATAGACTTCATGGTAAAGATGCTGCAGATTTTCTAAAGAATGATGATATAGTTTATGTATATAGTCCTCAAAGTGGTATGGTGGCAAGTGATGGAGAAAAAGCTTATCAAGTGCCAGCGGAAGCTTTAGAACCGTTGTATGGCGGTACATATAGGAAATATGATGGCATTATAAAAGATCTTATTTCTAATAAACCAGAAGGACCTATCACTAGTAATGGGGAGGTAATATATAATGATTGGAGAGAAGCTGTAGCTGATTTATCAGAAGCTATAGTTAACATTCTTTCAAAAGAACAGGCTGATTTTGTTCCAGTAAGGTCAACAAGTTCTTCAAAAACATATTAGTATGGCATATGAAATAGATGATCCCAGAGAAGTAGGGACCCAAGGATTAAAAGGACTTAAAAGTGTAGATAAACAGGCTACTGATGGGTATGAAGTAAATATTGACAAGGGATTATTAGATTTTCTTGGTAAGACTGACGTAGATACTTATAGTCAATTAGCTAAGAAGAGTCAGGATGAAATGTCTGATTACACACCTGTTGGTAACCAACTTCCAAATTTTAGCAGATATGATGCTGATTTATCTAGAATAGATCAGTTACAAAATATTAATGACTTTAGAGCGGACCAGCAGTCTAATTTATTAAAAGCCACTAATGCTGTTATTAGCGGTGTTTTAAGTGGACTTGCTACAGCAGTAGAAGATTTTAGTTATATACTTGACTTTGAAGAATGGGGTAAAGTTTTTTCTGGGCAAGATACACTAGAAAGAAATTGGCTTGGCCAAGCTATGGTTGATGCTAAGGAGGCTCTATATGGAGCCATGCCTATATATGAAAGAGAAAGAAAAGATACTTTTTCAGATAACTTTTTTAGATGGTCTACTCTAAGAAGTGGCCTAGATAGCATGGTTGGATTTGCTGTGCCGGGAGGAGCTATTAGTAAAGGATTAAGTCTAGGAACCAAAGCTCTAAGAGCTTCTAGAGCAGCAGCTTATCTAAGTAAACTAGCAGAGACTAATAAGATTGCTAAAGGTCTAGATAAAGGCCTTAATTTCCTGACAACTGGGCCTTCTGGAGAAGTAGTTAATTCATTAGTTAGTGGTATGTTAACTAACGATGCTGAAGGCAAAATGATGGCATTTGAAGTAGCAGATAATGCCAGAATGCAGTATGTTAGTGATAATGCAGCTAAGCTATTGGAAGCTAATAAAGATACTCCTAATTATACAGTAGAACAAGCTTTAGCAGAAGCTAAAGAATTAATGGATAATGACGTAGATTTTAATAACAAATTAGCTGAGGAACAGACTGAATTTGTTAATAGGAATAGAATCTTTATGCTTTCTGATGCCTTTGGTATACATGGAGTATTTAAAGGTATAGGTAAAACTAGAAATTTACTGAAGGATAAAGGAGTTGCTCAAGCAATTAAAGATCTAAAAACTCTTTCTTCAGATAATTTCCTTCTACAAATGACTAAAGAGGGAGCTGAAGAAATAGGTCAAAATATTCTTCAATCTGAGGCAGAGTACCAAGTTAATAAGAGTAGAGGAGCTTTATCTCCCAAAGATGCAGAGCTCTCTCTTACTGAGAGAATTTTAAACTTTGGTACTTCTACACAAGCTTTAGTTGAAGGTGCTATGGGATTTATCACTGGTGGTATACAAAGAAATGTAATGAGAGCTGCTGGTGATCTTATCTCAGGAGATCCTTTAGGTAAGAAAAGAAAGGAAGAGTATGCTAAAGCTCAAGCTGAGCAGAAAAAGATTCTAGATTCCTATACTGAGGCTCATCTAAGTGATTTAGTAACTGCTGAAATCAATAGAACTGAAGCTGCAGCTGATATTAATGCAGAGACTCTAACAGCAGATATTAAGGAAAGAGTGTTTAATTCTTTAGCTACAGAAGCCTTTCAAAATGGGACTACTGAGCAACTAGAGAGATTAATACAAGACACAGCTAGTCTTTCTCCTGAACAAGCAGCTGAGAGAGGGTATGATCCAGATTATAAACAACAGGCTGAGCAAAGAATCAAGGATCTTCAAGAAGCTGAGAAAATGTATCTAAGTTATTCAGCATATCCAAATGCTTCTCAATTACTTCATAATAGATTAATGAACAAATCTGCTATGAAGTTTGTGGAAAATATTAAAGAAGATTTATCTAGACATCAAAAGGCTCTTAATGATAAAGTAAATGCTGCTTATCCTCAGATTGCAGAGATGATGCAACTTATGGATGAAGAGTCTGGTAAATCTAATCTTTTAACTAATGTATCAGAAGAGTATATTGATAAAGCTAGGGAAACTCTTGAATCTTTGGATGAGTATAAGGCTGTTCAGCATACTAAGTCTCAGTTGGAGCTAGCTGCTAATTATATTAAGGATTCTGATAAAAAGTTTAAGGAATATTTATCTCCAGAGTACCAAAAGGATTTTCTTCAAGCTCAAAAATCTTTGATAGAATCCATACAAAAAGAAGCTTCTAAAGAGGTTCAACAAACTAAAGATGCTATAAAAAAAGAGATATCCTCAACTGTTGCTACTGTTTCGTCTCCAGAAGAGAAGCAGACTATAGTTAATCAGGCTAAAGAAGAGGCAGGTAATGATGAAATAGCTCAGCAAGCTATTGAAGAAGTTGAGCAGGAGACTGCTCACAAAGAAGCTATAGCTACCTCAAAGATCCTAGATGAAGAAGCTCCTATTGATGATGATTTAGTAGATAAACTATTACAGGAAATAACTGGGATTGATTATTTTGATAAATCTCCTAAAAATGTTGAGAATAGAAGATTCTTTAAAATGACTAAAGCTGAGGTTAGATCACAAGGTGATACTAATCTACATCCTGAATTTGAGGATAGTGGATACTTTAGTATTGGAGCAATTAAAAGAGCTATTCAAGATATTCAAAAGAGACCCTCTAACAAATCTAATACAATTAGAATTGATGCGCTAAATAAATTAATAAATAGACTTAATGATATTTTCAAACAGCAGAATAAGCCACTAGAAACTGATAAGGTAGTAACTGCATCTAGTTCTGATTCTAATATATTTAGTGAAGAAGGTATTACTATAGAAACAGCTGATACTGAAAGAGAAGTTAACGATATTATAAATACATCTGATCCTAAGGAATTTAAATCTCCCAATGGGGCTGGATTAGTGGCTTATTTAAGTAGAGAATGGTTAGTTAAAAATGGTTCTAGAGTAAGTGCTAGCAATAGTGCTATTCTTAATGATGCAACCAAGTTAATTCTTGATCCTAACAGATTAAGAGGGGATGAATTGATTCATTTTGTTATTAATGATTCCCCTAATATTCCAGTATATTACAATGGAACTAAAAGTACCTGGGGAGCTGTTAAAGATGAAATTGAGAATAGTAATCTTTCACCTGAGGATAAAACTAAAAGAATTGCTTCATTAGTACCTATAGCCATTGAAACTGTACAGGGTCCACTAGGATTTGTACATGATATTAATTGGATTAACTCTAAAAATGTTGTAGAGGAGAATATAGCTGCTGATAGAGATAATTTAATGAGCCTCAGAGAAGCTATATATAATGGTACTATTACAACCTCTAGAATCACTAATATTAGTAATGGACATTTAATAAGGACTGTTAATAATCAATATATTTCAACTTTAGAAGCGTTCCCAGATGATAAACTTAAATTTGCAATCTATAAAAATGGTGATTTTACTACTAAAGTTGATAAGTTACTAAATAAACCTGAAAATTTAAAGGAGGGATATACTTATGCTTTGTTACCAGCTAGAGATGGCTCTACAATGGCTATTCCATTAAAGAGAAATCTATTAACTTCTAAACAAGTATCAAGTATTTCACAGGCTATTAGAATATTTATAAAAGCTAAGAAGGGTGAGAGATTAAATACTGGTGAGCAACAAGTCGTTGACAAAATTAAAGAGATTATTAAGCTAAAGAACAGTGCTGGAAATAATGTTAATTTTGATATTAGAACCACTGATGGTATTAAGAATTATGTCTCCATATTTACTTATGTCCATAAGGCTGATAAGATGAATCTTGTCAATACTATAGTTTCTAATCCTAGTGACTACAGAGCTATTTCTATTGAAGAAAATGCTAATTCTCTAGTATTATCTTTAGCTAGAGGTGCAGGAATAAATATAGCTACTGCTAAGTTAGATCATCAGACAGGAAATTTCTTAAAAGAACAAGAGTTTCTTGATAATTTGGAGGATCATTTGCAAGGTTGTTATTTCTATGGTAATTCTACATTAATTAATAAGGATAAAGTAGATATTCCTATTATAGGAGAGAATAATCTAGTTGCTATTGAATCCTCTTCCTATACTACCTATGTAAAAAGACATACTTCTTCAAATGTACTTAGTTGGAATTTGGGAACTGAAGAGAATCCTAATTATGTATATTTTAATCAACCTTCAGTTAGCTTTGATACCCAAACAGCTAAAGCAAAGGCTCAAGCAGCGAGAAGTAATGTTCCTGTTAAGAAAGAAATTATTGAGAATACACCAGTATCTAAGCAAGAAGGAGATATAGATCTTGATGCTTTAGAAACTAATTTAAATGATGATGATTTAGTTTATAATGCAGAAGCTTTCTTAGATGAGGAAGCCTATAAAGATTTTGGTACCACTCAAGAAGGTATAACCTTAATCACATCTAATGTTAAGATAATTAAGGTTCCTATGCAGAGACAGGTTATTAATATGATCTCTGAAAAAATAGCTAGAGCTCTTATAGGGTCTGAGGAGGCAACATTATCTTCTGAAAAAATTAAATCTATTTTATCTGAGAATAAAAATTGGTTTGAGAGACAACTACACTTAGCTCAACAAGCTAATAAAACTAAAGTTGTTGAACATTTACAAGAATATCTAGATCATTGGTCTAATCTTGAGAGATTAGTAAAGAATACTTTAGCTAAAAGGAGTGGATTCAAGGTATCTGAGGTACAAAATTCCGAAATAGATTCTCTAGCTGAATTTGGAGAAGACAATTCTGAACATGAAAGAAACTATTTTAGTGATACCTACTCTTTAGAGTTAGATAGCAAGGATACTGTTTCAGCTAAAATGAAGTTGTTCCTATCATTCATTCCTAATGGTAAGACTAATTATTTAACTCAGGAGTCACAGTTTGAGCCTTTTGACATAGTATATAATAGCCTGTCTGCTATGCTTGCAGGAACTAAGCCTTCTTATACAGCAATGATTAATAAACTTACTGAAATTAATCAGGATGGTAAAGTATTTCCTTGGTTAACTAATTTATTAGCTAAGCTTGAAAATGCTCCAGATCAAATTAAGAGGGAGTTTGTAACAGCAATGAATAAGCACTATGTTAGTATGAAGTTTGCCATGTGGCGTAAAGTTAATAAAGATAATTATGCTATGGAAGTGTGGGATGCTAATGCTAATTCAATACAGCAAACTATTACTAATTCATGGTATAATAACCTTATTAACAGTGACTTAACAACTACTAGAGAAGGTGAATATGTATATGATCCAGAAGTAACTAGGCAGATTACTCTACAATATGACGAATGGGTTAAGAAGAAACATTATCCTACTCCAAGTGAATTAGATACTTGGCTTAAGAGATTAGGGATAGTCTTGTCTCCTAAGAGCCTGGAAACTTTAACAGATGGAGAATTTACTTATGGTGGTAGAAAATATACTTATCCTCAACTGTTTCAGGGAAACAATAGTCTATTTGGAACTTTAGTAAGTAAACTTCAACCAGATGGAGGAATAGGTGAACTAGGAAATGTATTATTCAGTGATAGTATAGCCAAGGCTTTAATTAATTTAGAGGCTAGAAATACTGCTCATATTTTCTCTAACTCTCATAGATCTGGAAGTAAGACTGTTTATTCTTATACTAATGATAAATATATAATAGACAGATATACTAATTTAATGTCTGATCCTATACTATTAACTAGACTAAGTAAGCTTTCCTTTAATAGTAAAGCATCTTGGTTACAACAACTACTTAAAACTAATGACTTAGGAGAGTATGTATATAATGAGGATGGATTAGCAGAGATTAATACAGAATCTTTATTCTTTAAGAATTTTGCTTATGATTATTTAGCTCTAGATTCTATTAAAGAACTTGGAACTAAAACCTATAGAGAGACTAGGAATTTAAATACTCTTTCTCCTGCCGAACATGAGATTGTTAAAATGACCATGTTTACCAATAATGGTTCTGTTACTAAAGATGGGACCAGGATTGGTAAGATGTTTTATCCTACAATGTCTGATAAAACTACTATGATATTGCTAACTGTTCCTTTAGTAAATATTTCTCTGAATGAAGATGGAGAAGTTTCTAGTGATACAGTAGATTTTATATATGATAACTTAGTTCAAGCAGAGATTGACAGGATTCTAAAATGGCAAACTATTACCAACAATGGAGAATCTCCTATTAATGTAGCTTCTTATAATGATGGGGCTCAGCTCTTTATGTTATTTCCTCAATTAAATGAAATAGAGGAGTTATATACGTATATAGGAGATAAAAGAGTACTTAAAGATATCAATAGCAGTCCAGAATTAATTAATATTATTAAAGATACTTTACAATCTCTACTTGATAATAAGGTTGACCAGCAAGTTGCTGTTTGGAATAAACTAGGTGTAGGATTAAGTGATGATAGCTTTAATTTTATTGATAATAAATATTTAGGATATATTAGGAAGCAAATAGCTTCTAAAGATAAATCTTATATACAAAGATTTGCTGCCGCTGATTTTGCTATTAATTATATTATTAGTAATGCTAATGTAAGTCAGCTATTCACAGGAGACCCTGCTTTATATTATAAAAAAGAAAAATCTACTAAATCTACTGATTATGTAGGTATAGTTAGAGATACTTATATTAATATAGGTAAGAGGCTTGCTGGAGATATTGCTCCTGGTCAAGAGGCTGATTGGTCTGGTATTTCAGAGACATATAAATTAGCAGTGATTAATGATGCAGAATTAGCTTCATTGTCTAATGAATATTATAAGTCTATAGGTTTTAACTCTAAGACCTATGGTAGTATAACTGGTACAGATGCTCAAGAGCTAACTACTCTAAAAGAGCATCTAGATGTTATGTATGCTTTTGGTAAACTTCCAGAGAGCCAGTATAAAAATTTATTAGATAAATATAATAAAAAGGAAGAGTTCACTACTGATGAACTTGATATAATATTACAGCCTATAAAACCTGTTTATGTACATAATAGAACCTTAGCTGAAAATGATGTAGATGTAAGGACCTATGTAAAAAGTTCATCATTTCCTTTGATTCCTCAATTAACTAAAGGATTACAAATAGATGCTCTTAGAGAAGCTATGGAGTCTCAGGGAGTAGATAGGGCTGCCTATATATCTGCTGTTAAGGTAGGTGCCCCTCTTAATAGACCTACTATTTGGGATAATAAAGGAGATATCATTCCTAAGTCTTTGGAGAATTTACAACCAATACTTCTAAACAGAGAAGGCTTTAAAATCCAGCAGGAAGTGCCTTATCATGAGGATAAGGATAGAATTAATGGTGGTACTCAAGAAAGAAAATTACTATTCTCTAACCTAAGAAATGTTAAAGGCTTTAAATATCATGGCAAGGAAATGTCAGGAGAGGAGTTAGAGAAAGAGTATATTAATCTTTATAAATCTATATGGGATAGACAACTGGATGATTTATTAAATAGTTTAGAATATAATAAAGAGACTAATACAATAAATCCTTATAGATTAGCTAAGATTCTACAAGAAGAGGCCATCCAACGTAATTATCCAATTAATGATAAGATAGGACTTACTGTAGATGATAATGGAAACTTTAAATTCCCTCTATGGGCATTACCTTCAGCTAACAAATACGAAGCATTACTACTCTCTATAGTAGATAATAGAGTTCGTAAGATTAAAATTCCTGGAATGTCTTATGTCCTTGGAAGTGAGGAAGGATTTAAGATTAAATCAGAAGAGGAAGTTAATATTTCTGATAGAGTTAAGAATGATATAGTTTTCACTTCAAGCTGGACTGGAAAGTTATTACCTCAAGGACTAAATTCTGATGGTACTATAAGAAATACTCAGGTATTAGCTCCATGTAAATTTAGGGATAATAGAGGAAACCTTATTGATATTAGAAAATATGCTAAAAGAGGTGATGATGGATTCCTAAGACTTGATGAAAATAAACTTCCAAAAGAATATCTAAAGCTATTTGGATTTAGAATCCCAACTCAGGGACATGGCTCTATGGCAGGTATAGAAATAGTAGGATTCCTACCTGAAAATGTAGGAGATCTTATTATAGCTTCTAGAGACTTTACAATTCAGATGGGTAGTGATTTCGATGTAGATAAATTATATACTTATCAATATCAATTAGCACTAATAGATGGCAAATTTAAGAGACTAGATACTCTCTCTGAGCAAGAGGTAGAGAATATTGTTGCAAAAAGATATTCTGGTACTAAAGATGAAGCTGTAGATGAATTACTAAGTGCCAGCTTTGGTGAAGACATCTCTGAGTTAGGGGCTCTAGACAAAGAGGAATTTAGAAACAGATTACTAAATAGCAGAGATAAAGCTAAAGATTTTAATAATTTGTTAGATATACATCTCTCAGTTATGAGTAATCCTAGTCCTGAGGTGCAAAGTAAAATTGCTTCACCTGTATCTTTTGGAAAACTTAAGGGAGAGGAGGGCAATTTAGCAAAAGAAATTGATACTTATAGAAATAATAGATTACTATCTGAAGAAGAATTCAACGGGTTAACTGCAGATTACCAAAGAACTAAATATATTAATGCTATAGCTGGTAAAGCTGGTGTAGCTACTTTCTCATCAGCGGCAATGTTTATTGCTAATGCTCAAGGGAAAGGGCTAAACTATGTAGAAAAAGTTAATGGTGATAATATCTTTAAGTTTGCAATGGGTAATCTAATAACTACTGGAGATTTATCAAGATCAGCTACACTATCAGGGAAGAGATTAGTCTCAAAAGTAATGGAGGCTTTTCAAAGTGCTGCTGTAGATAATGAGAAAGAACAGATTCTTTCAAAATTAAATATTAATGCACAAACATTCCCTTGTATCAAAGCAATGGTCACTCTAGGATTTGAAGAAGATTCAGTAGCTGCTATTATAGCCCAAGATATCGTTTTTGATTATGTTGATGCTTTAGTAGCTGCGCAATCATCATTGTCAGATTATAATCCTAATCTTGAAATTGAGGTATATAACAAGCTAGTTGATAAATATACTCAAGATTTAGGTCTAAGTCCTGAGGAACTATCTAAATCAATTGCAAGGTTATATGATTTATCTACTGATAAGTTAATAAATTATATTAAAGATGGAGCAAAACTTCCTGACTATGGTTTAGTACAAGTGGCTGTTCTGGATAATTTTCTCAAACTATCTAGTGTAGGTAGAACTATTAACAGTCTTTCTAACCTTGTGAATGTAGAATCTGCTGGCTTAGGTACCTCTATTATAGGTACTATGAGTAAGGAGAGGAAGATTATGGAAATTAATGATATAGCTTATGCAGATACAGGAGTAGGTATTGAGAATGGCTATAGATTAATAGGAGAGTTTAATCCTGATTATAAAGATGGTTCTAATAATCCTATTATTCCTGAAACTATACAGGGAATAGCTATTGTAAATGCCCTTTTTACAGCTAATAAGTTATTTAGTGGAATAAAAGGGAAGCCCTTATTTCCTTATAATTCTCTTAGCTTTAGAAATGCTAATGATATATTATTAGAAATTATGAATAGAAACAACCTTTCTGCATCAGCAGAAGCAGAGTTGGGCCAACAATTCTTTGATGGAATGAAGTCTTATATCTTTACTAAACCAGAATTGTTTGGTATAATGAATTCTTCAGAAATGAGGAAGCAACTATTCTTAGATTCTAACACTAATATATCTACAGCTTCTTATGTATCGGCATTACAAAAAACTCCATATGGCAAAACTAATCCTTTCTTGGGAAGACTTGCTGCTAATGTTCAAAAGAATGGCACCCCTTCCTTAATTAAGTATAATGCTGCCTCTGGGGTAAATCTTGATGAAAGTGATATTTATCAAGGATTTGTTGAAATGTTGTTAGATAATAGAGACATTGAGACGGAGATTAACGGTAAAATTCATAACATCAATACTAGACAATTAGCTATAGATCTAATTTATTATTCATATCTTTCCGGAGGTATTCAACAAGCAATAGAGTTTGTTAAATATATTCCAGTGGATTTGTTAGAAAAGCTTGGATTTAGCAAAAAATTGTTAGATTTAGATTTTAATAACACTGAGACTCTTGATGTCTATACATTGGAAACTGATGCGACAGGATTTGTGCAACAATGGATGCAACATAATCCAGGAAGAGCTCCTATTAAATTAGTAGGAGATGCTAGTATAGAGACTGCCGGAGACAATGATATAGAGGTATTAACAACTGGTATTCTTGAATCTAACAAAGGTCCTAGAACTATTATAGAGTCCTTTAAGCCTAAGACCATTGATATAGCTAATCCCTCTAGATTAGTTAAAGGGGTTGACTTTGGAGGAGAAATATTATTTCATCCTTATGTTAGTGCTTATGTAGGAGGAGGTAGATTTGTATTATATAAGTATACTGGTTCTACTTATAATAGAATTCCAACATTAGGTACGTTTGGTATGAGTGAATATCAATCAGATATTACTCCAAATACTACGGCTGAATCTATTCTTGAATCTAATAATACTGAAAGTAATTTAGCAATTAATACTAAAGAAGCTAATGATACTAATACTATCCCTGTGATACCAGCTATTCCTAATGAACAAGTTAGAAACTATGTAGCTAAGTATCATTTAGATAGTAATAGTTCTGTTGAAGTGTTAAGAGAGATTTACAGAAATGCTGAGAATCCTACTATACAAACTATCACTAAGTCATTAGGTAAAACTGCTACTGCGTTAAATGTGGATCCTAAATTTGAATTTACGAAGAGTATCTCTACTACAGGAAGATATAATGTAAATACCAATAGTATCCTGCTTAGGGTTAATCCTCCAGAAGGATGGAGCTTAGATAGGCATATTCAAGAGACTATGATTCATGAAATGACTCATGTATTATTGAATCAGGTAGTTTCTGATTATAGTAAGGGTAATTTTGATAAACTAACTGTTAATCAGAAAAGATCTATAGAGCTTCTTGATTCTGTTAGAACTATGCTTAAGGCCAGAGTTAAACAAGAAAATATCTCTAATAATGAAGTTACTAAAGCTGTAGAGAATTTACAGGAATTTGTTGCTTCATCCTTAAGTTCCAGAGCCTTCAGAGAATTTGTATCTGAACAGACTAATGCTAGAGGTCAATCTATATGGAATAGAATAGTAGAACTACTTACTAAGTTGTGTACTGAATTAGGTATTTTTGATAATATTAATCAGACTGAGATTACTGCATTAATGGATACTGTTATCCTTAACTTAATAGAGTCTCAGGTTCCTAATAAAGTACCTGCAGTAAAGACCACTACTAAATCTTCTAGAAAAGTAGATGCTATGAGTAATGAATATAAGGATCTAATTGCTAATCTAGATCTAGCTAAAGAGGCTGGAAATACTGTTACATTATTTAGTGCAACTCAAGATTTCAATGTCTCTAAGGAAGAATTAGCACAAGCATCAGAAAGAACTAAACAATGTTAATATGGCAAATTGTCCTAACAAAAACTCTCAGGATTGGAAAAATCTAGTAGATAAATATGGTGAGACATTAGCTTTCACAGTTTTTTTAAGAGCAGGGGAGAAAATCCCCTCTCTTAAAGAAGCTGAGGAACTACTAAAAAAAGAACCTATTAAGCCTGAGAATATTTCAGAAAGTATTATAACTTTATATCAAGCTAGTGATGCTGATGAAACCAATGAAGTTATAGAAGAAGCTTTGGAAGATCTTACTAATGATAGATTTCTAATAGTAAGAAAAGCTCAGAAGTTTCAATTAGATGATTATAATAGACAATTAGGTAGACTTAGAGATGCTAGGAAAGTAGCTTCTTCTGAAGATAAGAAAAAATCTATTAATAAGCAGATTCTTGATCTTACTCAGAGAATTACATCACTGGAAGAAGATATGGAATTAGCTAAAGCTATTAAGAGAATAGAGGATCTTAAATATTTTGGAGATAAGGCTATTGAAAGAGTTCGGGAATTATCACAAAAAGCTGAGTTATCTATTGGTGAAATAGAAGAAGCTAATAGGTTAATAGAGTTATGGCAAGCTATTGGAGATTTTTCAAATGATATTGGAGATGATAATCATCCAATTTTTACTGAACAAGAGCTTAAATCTGAGAGACTTAAACATGGTTGGACCGATGATGATGGAACTAAACATAATGGGTTCTCTTATTATAAGGAACAAATGGATTCTCTTTCTAGGCCAATTAATAAAAGAGCCGCTGAATATGTCTTAGACTTTGTTAGATCTACATTAAATCATCCTTATTTTACTAAGGAAGATATTTTCAAAGCTATCTCTGATGTAAGTTGGTTAAGATCTAGAACCTTAGATTTATCTAGAGTACCTGATGCTATGGTTCAAGCTATTTCTAAGGCTATGTTTAAAGCTAACAATGCTGCTAGGCGAGAAGCTGATGAAAAGATTGAGCAATGGGAAAAATTATGGAAGGCTGCCTACCCTTTTATAAAGAATAATCCAGATATTTTTGTACAACTTAGAAGAGATGGTTCCAAGACTGGTAATTTGGTATATAGATTTTCCCAGGATTTCTTTGATGAAGAGAAGATACTACGAGAAAAAGCTAGAAATTCCAAGAATAAAAAGGATTGGGATAATTATCAGAAATGGCTAAAGGATAATACAATTTTCTTTGATGTTAGAATTCTATTCAATGAAGATGGGTCTATTAAAAATACTCCTGAAGCTGAAGCTCATAAAAAAGAATTATTAGATATCTTAGGAGAAAAAGGATACCAATATTATCTTAATCATCAGACAAAATTGTTGTCTGAGTATAATGAACTAAAAGAGGCTAAAAAAGATTCATTAGATGATGGAACTTTAAGTTTGGAGGAACAGGAGTTTCAACTCAGTGCTTGGGAAAAGGAGAATTCTCCATTTATTAATCTGGATAGAGTCTTAGATGGTACAGAAGTTAAAGTAGGTAACACCTTAGTTAGACGTGGAAGAAGAAATTTTAATGTTAGTGTTCCTAGAAAAGTAAGACTTTCAGATGGTAAGCAAACAGGATTTTATGATCCTAAGTTTCAACAGATTGAAAACAATGCCCCTGTTTATGAATTATACACTTACTTATTAGATACTTTAAGAGAACTTAGATTTGTGGTTCCAGAGTCTCAAAGAAGGAATATGCAGATTAATAGTCTACCAACTGTTAAAGAATCTTTAATTGCCCAGTTTTTTAAAGGACCTTTAAAGTTAGGAGCTGCCCCTATTATAGATAAATTATCAGAGTATGTTAGAAGCAAAGATGCACCTCCAATAGAAACTGATGAACAAAGTCTTAGTACTGGTAGATTTAGAAGAAGGAGCTCTACTTCTTTTGTAATTAATAATGAAGAAGAGATACGGAAATATATAGCTGAGAAAACTATAGGATTTGTTAATGATAATAATAAACAACCTGATAGAGAAACTATTACAAAGTGGAGACAAGAGGCTGAGAATAAATTGGCTCAGGAGAAGTCTTTTGATTTAGACAATGTGATGAGGTTATATATTGTACAGGCTCTTGCTTATAAACATAAGTCTGCTACTGAAGATATACTTAATTTAGCTCAAGAATCCTTTGGGTCTAGGAAAAGAATTTTAACTAATCTAGCAGGTAAGGAAATAAAGGATCAGTATGGTAATCCTCAAACTGTACAGGGAGGTCTTAAACATATTTCTGAACTTATGGATTATACTACAGATATTTTCTATGGTAAGCCTAGAAGAGCCGTTGAGGGTAAAGTAGTTAAGGTATATACTCCTTCTGAAAAAAAGAGACGTGCAGAGTTAGAAGATTTAATTCAAAAGAATCAAGATAATTTTGACAATAAGAGTATAGATGAGACTGAATTTTTATCTAATAAAGAAAGATTAGAGAGGCAGCTTGAAGAGTTGGGTGGCTATGTTACTGCTACTAGTATAGCTGATAGTGCATTGAAGTGGACTCAACTACTTGGTATGGGATTTAATGTTATAGCTGGTGGAGTTAACTTGTTAACTGGTCTGTATGAAAATTCCTCTAGAGCTGCTGATGGTAGACTTTTTAATGGTAAGCAATTAAGGTCTAGTTACTGGCAGGTTCTACAAACCATTTTAGGGCATCATTTAGACACTAAAACAGCATCTAAGATTAGAGCTATTGATAAAGCATTTGATGTTACTAAACAGGCTATAAATGAGCTTTATAATAATGATTCTTTTAGAAAGAAATTTAAATTTATAGATCCTTATATTATTTCTGAGAGAACAGAGTTTATCAACCAGATGCCTATTATATTGGCTTGGATGAAGAATAAAAAGGTTACTGGTCCCAATGGTAAAGAAGCTTCTTTATTTGATGCTTTAGGGCAAGATGGAAAGATTAAGGATGGGTATATATTAGATTCTACTAAATCTAATAAGGAGGCACTGTTAGATATTGAAGTAACTATCAATCAAATTATTAAGGAGACTCATGGTAACTATGACACTAATTCTCCAATATTAGCTAAAAAGACTGTAACAGGTAGGGCTTTGCTTCAGTTTAGGAGTTGGATGCCTGAAATGTTTGAGCGTAGGTTTGGTAAAGAGTTGGATAATTGGCAGATAGGTATTAAGGAGAAAGGAAGATATATCTCTATAGTAGATATGCTTAAGGCTAAGGATGCTAATGGAGACTCTTATGGAGCATTAAATATGCTTATGTGGACAACTAAGCAATTGCTGAGAAAATCTTTCTTTATGTCTACTAGATTTAATGATAGACTTAATGAAGTAGATGCAGCAAATATGAGGGCCAATCTTTTTGAGGCTCAAGTATTAATTGGTTTAACTATTTTATTATTAAGTCTTAAAGGATTAGTTCCAGATGATGATGATAAGAAAAAATATTTCTATGCTCTTATAAATTTAGGTAATAGATTTAGATCAGATATATTGCTGTACACTAATCCAGTAGAATTTGATAATATCAGTAAAAATATTTTACCAATATCTAATATTATTTCTTCTGTTAGAAGATGGTCTTTAGCTGTCCAAGATGCAGTAGTTGATTGGGATGAGGAACATTGGCATAAAGTTTTAATGCAAACATTAAGAAGTACTCCAGGATTTAGTCAAGCTTTGAGGACATATAGATATGGAGACAAAGTTCTAAGTCAATGGTAATTTCCGTGGGCTAAATTTTTTAGTGAGCGGAAATAAAAATAAACCCCTTATAGCACAAAGTGCCATAGGGGGTTTGTTGTTTATATACTAAGGATTACTTAACAGAACAGTAATTCTTTCAGAAGTTCCCTTAGTACTCTCTTTTGTAACAAAATATCCTATAGTATTTATTAAAGGATTTAGTCCTGGAATAGCTACATAAGAAATCTTAACCTCATTAGTCTCTGGAGATATGGGAGTCTCTATCTTTTGAACTGTCCATATCTGATGAGTTCTTACAAATCCAGAGATCTGAGGGAGATTCATAGGATTAAAAAGGCATCCTTGATAAGGAGCCTCAGGAAAATAGGCGTTTACGAGGGGTTGAAAGGTGGCGAAAAATTCTTCCTCGTCTAAATATTTCATAACTCATATAATCATGAAAGTACTGAGGTTCCCAGCATCTTGCTTTCTTATAAACCTCATTTGGAATAGGATGTTTCTCCAAACATAAATGATATATAGCTCTAGTGATAGGAAGACACTGGGCTAATTCTTCTGCTGTCATTTCCCACATAATGTAAATATTTAGTAATTTGGTATAGAAATGGCTCCGTCTAGTAGATGATTTTTTTCCATTTCTTCTACTAATAGTTTCATAAGTTCTCTCATCTGTGGATGAGCTGCTGGAGCTAGTCTTAGCTTTAAAAGTTGAGCCCAATCACATGCAAATCCAGTCATAATAAGTTCAGTCTTAAGAGCATTAGGCAATACAGCCCTAGCCTGTTGAGGAAGCCATCCTGCTTCAAGAAGATGAAAATAACATTCCTCAGAGAATCTACAATTATCTATAAATATTTGAGATATATCATCAGTATTGGGATCTCTTACAAGTTTAGGATAGACTCTACTCCCGTAATCTCCCTCTAAAGCATCTACCCAAGGAGGAGTAATAAATGTAATTTCGTTATTAAACTTATTCTTACTATAATTACAGAATCTAGTACTTTCTTGTGTAAAACTAAATACTCTGTGTCTTACTAGTTCATGGCTAATTCCTCTATCACAAGTGAACCTAAATGTAAATCTTTGATAGCTACTTTCTGGAATTACATCAGTCATGAACTTTATATCATCCATCCTTTCTAGATTTAAGAGTACCCTATAATTCGTATATACTCTAGCTATTGGTCCAAAGTTACCATCCGGTGTTTTACCATAGCCAATAAATCCTCTAGAATAGGGATTACCACCATAGTCCTGATACCAACTGAGATTAGTGTTACTCTCTTTGGCAGTGTATAGTAATTGTACACTTCCATGTTCCAGAACTGAGGTATGTCCAGATTTTATTAGGTTATTAACAAACTTTTCTGAACTATTCTCCGTAATTGCAGATTCTGATTTATAGCAAACTCTGCCACATAGTTCTATGTGTTTAAGTAACCCCTCTAGACCAGGCTCTTGTTTAATATACTCAACTGAGGGTTTTATTAATCTCATATTTATTCTTTTGTAGGTGACTCAGAGGTTGCATCTACATCTTCCTCTTTAGATATAGTTAATCCATAAAATAATGAGAACCAAGAGTATAATTGTTTAGCATAATGCATTGAGCATCTTTGATGTTTTTTTATGAACTTAATAGCCCATTCTTTAAATGCTTCATCTTCCTTAGGAGTAAATGAATAATACCTAAACCACTCTATTCCATTGATTCTTGGATTGTTAAAAACAAAATTATAATCTACTCCATACTTTTCTAGCATCTTGTTAACTAAAGCTTTTACTAAATCAGTTCTCTTCATTCTTAGTTTTATTAGTGTATCCTATAATTTTTTTCCTAGGTCTGGTAACTTTGCTGTGGAGATCTATGTCTTTAATAAAATCAGTGGTATAAGAATGCTTAAATATTCTAATACCAAATAAGTACAGGGATTTCTCTTCTTTGTGAAGAAAAGACTCCCCTGTACTTTCCAGCCAAGCTTTATAAGTTTTAACTATCATACATAGAAATTCCTTCTATTCCGTATGATTCTATATATCTATCAATCCGTTCTAAATCTTCTGTAGATTCTGACATAATGTTAAGCACTTGTTAAATAGTTCTACCAAAGTAGAATCGTTATCAATAGTTTGAAAGAATTTGGGATATTTATTTAAGGCTGTTTCTGACTCATGTAAGTCTCTATCATATACTCCTCTCTCCACTCTAAGAATTACCCCTCCTAAATTAATAATAGCATCAGCTTCGTTTTGAAACCTTACATCAGATATTATCCATTTCTGCTTAGTGTCGTAATCAGCTAGAGTAGAGTTTACCCAAAAGTCCTTGTGAAACTGATTTCTAAAAAGGTCTGTACCTACTATCTGAAGGATTTCTCTCCAGGTATAATTACCATATTGACAGGGTATATGAGAATCTTTAAATTCTTCTTTTTCAAAATGCTTTGGGTCTACACTGAATAATACCCCTACGGCGGCTTTAAGTTTTTGTGCAAAAGATTTAATTTGCCATAGGTCATTGGGATCTACATTTGAAAGATGCCCCTCTTTAATAGAAGAATTCCAATAGTCCCACGTCTCATAAGTAAGATCACAAAAATGACCCCTATTAGATAAGATATACTGTAACATAGAGGCTACAGTATTTTTACCAGACTGTTTATGACCAGATATTCCTATAATCATAAGCGTGTTGTTTATTTTCTATTATACTTATATTTTAATGAATCCAGCATTTTCCTATGTTAACATCAGCCTCTAACCTAATTATCTTGCAAAATATATCACCAGCTGATTTCATACATCTAACTAATTCTTTAGAGATAGTATCAGCTAACTCTTCTGGACATTCCACATTTATTTCCATTATGTTACGAGCATTACGGTTCCTAATGCTCTCTTATACTTTCATATAAGATCGGACTATATCTTCACTATTTAGTGCCTAGCTTTTCAAACTCCCTTGAGTCTTACTCCATTTCTGGATAGTCTCTGAACTCCATCGTTTGTAATTATAACAATTTATAGGATACTTTTCAAGAATCTTGGTTATCTCATAAGCACCACTAAGCTTGCCTATTCTAAGATACCAAAATACTCTTCCATCTTTCTTAGTTTCTTTGGTAATTTTAGGGAAAATATTAAATTTATTGAAGAATGGTATAAAATATTCTTCCTGTATTCCCTTAGAAAACTTCTGAGTATTTAGATTATAGAAATGCTTATTTTTATGTAAGCTTCCATCATCATAAAACCACAGAGCTATACCTAATTCATTAAGAGATTTTAAAACTGTAGATAAATCTAATTCCTTAATAATATTAAGTTCATTAGTCAGTGATTTGGATCTCAAAATATAAATAGGAGTATGACAGTATCCATTTTCTTCTCTATAAGAGAGATTTTTAAAAAGATCTTTTAATAAGCTCTTCTTAAAAAGAAGATATTCCTTATACTTACAATTAGTGACATAATAAGTGCTATTGCTATTTGAGGTAGCTAAGCAACCATCACCAAGTCGTGCAGTGTAAAGAACTTGTAATTGTTCATTATCAAACTGATAAAGCTGCTGATTGTCCATACTTAGTACATTTTAATTAATATTAATATGTACAAATATAAGTAAAATTTTGGAGAATTCCAAATTTACTTCTTTAGGATGTTCCAGCAATTAACTAGGTTTAGACACGACAAAATAAGGGTCATCGTGTACTGGAATGGTATATTTTACTTTGAATAATAAGTTATTATCTAATAAATAGTTATAGAATTTAATAGAAGCAAATTTAAAACATAAAGCTCCACAACCTTGAATCCTGTAATTAATACTTTGTTTCTCAGAATCAGCTTTTCTTCTAAAGAAATGCCTAACCAATTCCACTCTCTCTGAACTTACTCCTAGGGCCTTATCAGCTCTATAAGCATCCCAAAATCCTGGAGAGTTCATTTCCTCTTTATGCTGCTGGAGCTTATCAAAATCATAGATATAGGCCTTATGTCCAGTTATAGGGCTAAGCAGAATAAAACCTTTTTGCATTACATCTCTTCTGCAAAAATCTTGATATCTTTTTAGACCTTTAAAACCCTGCATATAAGCATCATAGATAGAATTTCCTTCCTCTGGTGGTAAACTCAAATTTTGACTAATTGTGAGTCCATTGCCACCATAATTAATAGCAAATTCTACCTTTTTGCCTAGATCTCTGGTATGAGGATCTTTTTCTTTAACTTCCTCTAAAGGAATATTAGCTAGCTTTTGTGGAAAAGCCATTTTAGCAGCTAAAGAGTGAATGTCTCCTTTACCTTCTTGAAAGAATTTAATTAGGGCTGGATCTTCAGATATATTGGTAATAATTACACTTTCTTGGCTACAATAATCAGCAGAGATCCAAACATTACCTTCTTCTGGAATAAAACTAGATCTTGTCTCAGGATTTTTAGGTAAATTTTGTAAATTTAGTAGTTTACGTCCACTATCTTTATCTACTCCTCCTCCACAAGATAATCTTCCAGTATCCATTAGTTGATTAAATACTGTATGAATCCTGTGAGAGACTGGATTAATTGCATCTAAGAATGTTTGCCCATAAGTATCCACAATCTTTGCATACTCCTTATACTTAAGATATAAGGTAGCTACTGGGGATAAATGTGACTGAGGCTTAATAACCTTAGCATCTACAGAATCTTTAAGACGACCTGTTTGCTTGTCTTTGACTTTAAGATCAAATCCTAAAGACTTAAAGAATGGAACTACTTGTTTAGAGGATGCCCAATTAATTTTGCAGGTAGGCTCTCCTGATACGGAGGCAAATAAATCTCCTTGTACAATCTTATTAACAAATTGCTCTGGACCATTATCTACTACCCACTTAGATAAAAGGTATTCAGCTTCCTGTAAATTAGCAAGATCCCTGTGCATTTTATTTCTCCATGCTTGAGAATCTAACTTGACTCCACAATATTCTATATAAGCTAAGACTATTACGAATTTGTTTTCTACCTCTACAGCTGTTTCTAATCCATTCTTTTTTAGTTCCAGGAGTTGTGCTTCTCTCAGTGGAAGAAGATACTTAACATCATTACAACCATATGTGATAACCCTATCAGAGAGTCCTTCTTTATGTATAAGACCTCTAATAGATTTATCTAGCTTGACATTTAAATATCTTTCACAACAAGCATCTAATGCCATACTATGGATACCTGGGGGATATCCAAGCCATAAAAGCTTCTCAGCTAGGAAAGAATCATACACATTAGTTATAACTATGTTCTGGTGTAGAAAAAACCTCAAGTCAAACTTTGCATTATGAAGTAGAAATAATCTTTCAGTATCTTCCAGTAGATCTTTAAATAATTTTAGGTCAACTGTATAATCAATAGCAAATTGATTATGACTATCTCCAAGCTGACATAGTAGAATCCTCTTTGTGTACGGATCAAATCCCTCAGTTTCAGTATCTAAACCAATAATCTTCTTATCCTCAAAGTACCTTAAGCAAAATTTAGGATCTACTATTATAAATTGTTCAGCTTCTCTAAATAGAGGAGTCTGATTTGTTACTAGAAATCTCATCTACCTTGGTGATAATTAAATATCCCACCTCAGTAGAGTAGTCTACAGCAATAATTCTACCTAAGTTTATTGCTGTTTTTGTATGTTGTATTTTTGCTGTTAATTCTTCACCAACTGTTATTGTAGAAGTATGCTCAGAGCCAACAAAGGTAATAGTTAGTAATCCAAAAGCATCATAATTTGTCCTAACATTTTGATCCTGGTTAAGTACTCTGAATACTCTACATGAGGCTGTTTCACTTAAAGAAGTTAAAGGTTTAATTTCCTTTCCTCCTCTTAATACATAAATCATATTAAAGCCTCTTGGTCCAAATTAATTTTTTTGAAAAATCAAGCATCCATTTATTATCATGTAAGAATGGATTTCCTAAAATTCCTATAATTTCAATTCCAGCTTTACTACCAACTAGATCTAAAGCATTATCTATAGGCATGACTTCCACATTTACATTAAAGTCATACCCTTCAAATTCAACTTCAAGATCTGCTCCCTGAGAGGTATTAATATCACCTCCAGCTCCTGTTACATTAGAGCCCTCTATCTCATATAGAAACCCTTCTGGTAAATCATTAGCAAAAGAAGTCCTTATCAAATTTAGATCTGCTCCAGTATCAATAATAAAGTGGTAAGTTTTGCCAAAAATAGTCAATGGAACTATAGGCATTTTGGCTTTGTCATATAGCTCCTTAAATGAGGTACACTCAAAAGACTGAGTGTGGATTCTACTGATAAGATCTCTAATCATAAAAGAGTAGAGAACTATTAATACCAATAGAATGAAGATGATACCAATCATATTTAGTCTTTATATCCATTAGTGGATCCAAATCCACCTCTATTCTTAGAGCCTAATTTAGACTTAACAAGAATAATCCTATTAGAGAATAACCATCTAAGTTTAGTTAGAATTGTAGCTTTTTGAGAAGGCTGAATTCTAAATTGGCAAATAGCTTCTCCTCTTTTGATACTTGAGACTCTTGTTACAAGAGCCTGAAAAGCCCAATAGTCTTCATTTCCTCTATAAGAATTGTCAATCACTCCTATACTATTAACTAAGAGTAATCCTTTCTTATTAAATAGGCTACTTCTTGGTGCTACTAAGGCCTCAAATCCTTTTGGAAGGGCCATAGCAACTCCAAGGTCAATCTTAACAGATCGAAAAGATATTGTATTAGTTATTGGATCTATCATGGTAGAAGGCAATAACTCTATGTCTTCTGCTGCATATAAGTCAATCCAGTCTCCTTTTTCTTTAATAACTGGAAAGTACTTATCATCTTTTACCTGTACTAAAATTTTCATTGCTTAGCTAATAACATGCATGCTGAATAAGAACAATTAGAGCATCTTATACAACCTCCCTCTCTAATTAGTGGCTTACCACAATCAGGGCAAACTTCTTCAGTGGAGATTTCCTCTTTAGTATACTTACCCAGAACTCTACAAATTGCTGAAGTAAAGGAAACAATATTATCATCAACTTTACGTGCAGTTTTAATAATATATGGAATCTTAACTCCATGTCTTAGAAGCATAGAGAGATATAATGTACATGCCCTTTCTTCAAAATTATTAGACATTAATCTAATATTCTCAATTACCTCTCCATCTGTACCTTCCCATTTATACACATGTTTCTTTATCTTTGTAATAGTTCCTTGCTGGGTAGGACTGGACTGTTCAGTCTCAGAGGCAAATATTTCATAAGGTTTATTATCTAAGAGTCCTACAATTACTTTAAATAATTTTCCCTTATTCTTAATTACTCTAGCTTCTGCCTTAAGTACCTTTGGTCTCTTAGGAGCTGAATACTGAGGGAACTCCTCTTTTTTAGGTTTAATAGAATTAAGAATTCCTTGCCTACACCCATCTCTATAAACAGTAACTCCTTTTAGATTATTGGAATAGGCTAGCTTATAGATATCTGAGACTGTTTGAACTGTTGTTTCTTTAGCTAGATTTATTGTAGAGCTAATAGAATGAGTAGTATATTTTTGAGCAATAGCTTGAATTTTTACTCTCTCAGGAACTGGAAGGTCTGCTGCACTTGCTTGATAATAAGGAGATTCTTTAAAGTATTTATCAATTACTTTAAAATCATTGTTATCAACTGCTTGTATTTCTTCTGGAGTACAATGATCTTTAATCCAAAATTTTAATTTAGGATGTACAACAAGATAATTAATAAATCCATCTCCATTACTATCAGTAAAGTCTCTAGGTTCCCCTTCAAGAACTTTTCTGCTTCTAGTATAGTAAGGAAGAAATAATGGTTCTATGCCCGAGGTAGTGCCAGCCAAAATGCTAACGCTACCAGTAGGAGCAACAGTACTCCACGAAATATTTCTATGTCCATATTTATAAATCCTTAAGAGGCTATCTAATTTTTCATTAGATTCTTCTAGAGTTTTAGGATAAGCTCTTTCACAAAGGAATTGATAGAAATCATTATTTCCTTTTAATTGAAAATTTTGGTCTAGACTAAATTCCTTACTTCTATCCCATCCATCAAAGGTTCCTCTGATAACAGCCATATCTCCTTGAGCTTTAAGCTCTGCATCTAGTTTACTAGAAAATATAGATTCCTCTAGTGTATTAGCCTCTGGTGAACCATATTTATATCCACAATAAGCTATGGCATCAGCTAAGGCAGTAATTCCTATACCACATCTTCTTCCCTTTAATCCATTCTCCTTAAGCTTCTGCCACATTTCTAGCTCATCTGCATCCAAAGGATTGTGCTCAGACTGTATTTTATTGATAATAGAGTCCAAGGCATCTACTTCAAGGTCTACTAAATCATCAGCTAATAAAGAAACTAAATATGCATTCTTTTTAAATTTATTGAAATCAAATCCGTAAAGTATACCATCTTTATTTCTTTCTCTCTGTATATAAGAAAATAAATTATGATGAAGTAATCTGCAGCTATCATAGGGCTGCATAAATATTTCCCCACAATTATGAGCCACCATATTATTAGCTATCAAACAGTGAGTATCTGGAACTTGTATATCATATACATCAGTTTGTTGCCCCTCTTCAATAGATACAATACAGTTATCAAATTTGCCTTTAAAATTAGTAGCTAGATCCTCTGGCAAATTCTTAACTCCCTGAATGATTTTATCTTCCTTATAACTAACAAATCTTCCTGTATGATCTCTCTCTTGGTGAGTTTGTGGGTTCTGCTCTGTAGCAGTTATTTTTGAATGTTCAGTGTGAGGTAAGGCCTCCAAATTAGTGATACTATTGTTAAATGTATCACCATCTATATGATGAATATCATGATTAGTATAACCAAATACTGATTCATATACAAGTCTATGCTCCATCCTATAGTCTCTATTGCCCTGAGTAGTAAGTTTAATTCCTACATATTTCTTACCTCTTCTACTTCTCAATATATGAGCAATTCTGTCGCCAACTAGTAAATGTTCTGCTTGTACCCATCCTCTATCCTGAACATACATCTTATGATTAGGAGTCACCATTATAGAAGATCCATTTCTGAGAGTGATTTTTAAAGTTTTAGCATTAAGTTGTGTTTTAAATGCTGCACTTGAAGGAACAACACATAAATTACCTTCTCTACTCATACTATAAACATAAGTAGGTTCAGTAATATCTGCAATTCTTTTTCTACCCTCTACAGTTTCTATCAAAGTATCTGGATGAAAACAAGGGTTTGTAGTTACACCTCTATATTGGTCATATACTCCATCTGGAGAGTAATTAATATGAATATCATCAAACATTACTCCTGGTTCAGCTCTATTCCAGGCACAATGAACTAATGTATCCCATATTTCCTTGGCATTGACTTTTTTTACATAGATAGTTTGTCCCTTCTTGTGAATAGGTATTAAAGTATTCACAGGTAATTGCAAAAGACCTAGTTTTTCTACTTCTTTTCTATATTCAATACCATTCTTAATAGAATCAAAAGGAAATGTATAATCAACAGGGTATCTTAGGAAATAAGTATTTTCAGGAACCTTCTTATTATCCTCAATAACTTCTCTTTCCAAAGCTAGCATAAAATCATTGCTAACTTTTACTGAGATATTTGCACCAGTTATTTTTGATTCATTTTGTTTAGCATTAATAAATTCCAAAATATCTGGATGCTTAACACTAAGTGTTATCATTAAGGCTCCTCTTCTACCCTCTTGAGCAATTTCTCTAGTGATTTCACTATCCACATTCATAAAAGAGACAGCTCCAGTAGAAGTTCTCGCAGCATTTTTAACTGCTGCAGAACGCGGTCTTAATTTGGACAGATCCTTCCCTACTCCACCACGTCTCTTCATCAGATTAGATTGTTCAGCTCTTTTTAGATTGATACCATTAATAGAATCCTCCGGCTGACCTATTACAAAACAATTACTAATTGAACTGTAGTTTTTAATACCAAGAGAGGCCATCATAGATCCTCCAAGGATTACATAATTAAATCCTTTTAATAGATCCATAATTTCTTGACAGAGATCTTTAAACTGTAGATTTCTGCTATAATAATCTAGACCTTCCTTAGAGACTCTTTTCTTGAGCCAAGGACAGTACATTAGTTTCTTCCTAGCCTTTTTATAGTACTCAAACTCCTTCCTAGCTAATGCTAATGTTAGTCTAGTAAACATCTGACGTGGATCTTGCTCCCCTTCTGCCGCATATTTATTAAGCCATACTTCAGCTGCCAATCTATCAGAAAATAAAGGTGCTATCCTATCAAGCACTTCTTCCTTGTGTAACACTTCTTTCATAAAACCTCATTTAAATCTACATACCTTTCTCCTTGACACATATAAGTCTCATAGCTATAATCAAACTTATGAGTTTTTTCATGCCAACTAGCTTCCATTAGTAATCTTTTCCAAGATTTAATTTTTTTCTTGGCCAATATTTCTTCAAGATTATCAGTCTTAAGGATCCATACTATTGGACTTTTCTTATACCTATTAATAACTATAAATCTAAAAGGTAATATTTTAAAATCCCTATAGTAATCATCCTTTGTTGTTGCCTGAGAAAGCATATACATATACATGTCAGCTTGAATATAATAATTCCAACTGACTATGGATTGAGGAAATATCTCCTCGTCTTTACCAGTAGTTTTAAGATCAATAGGAACTATAACTTTATTCTTATGGTCCACAATGATCTTATCAAATATTCCTCTAATCTTCATACCATCATATTCACCGGTAAATGGAACTTGATAGAAATGATCTACATCAGTTTGAAATGGATTTTCCTTAAAATACTTAGAGGTAAATGGAGAATCTTTTAAAGTTCTTACGCAAGATTCTGCAGCATCAAACTCAGATTGACTGACTAAAGTTTTATTCTTACTTAGAAACAATAGACTAAAATATCCACTTCCAGCCTTTATTAATTCCCTAAGTCTAGCTTCTATGCCCCAGTTAGTTCTGTAGTTTTCCTGGTCCATAATCTTTAAGGCTAATGCTGCATCTATATCTTTAAGCTCACAAGTGCTCTTATCACATTTATCCCAAATGAGATCTAAAATTTTAATAACAGCAAAAGAAGGCTTTTCATAATCAGATATTACAAATTTATCTTTAAGCTCCTCAGGACATGTAAGTAGACAGTCTACTAAAGATCCAAATCTTAAGCTGTCTGAGTCAGCTTTTTCTTCAGAGATTAAGCTCTTTGGGCCTTCTCTCCATAGTCTTGCAAGTCTTGAGTAGGAATAAATAAGATTATTATCAGATCTCTCCTCCCATTCTTTGCAGCTTAGATCAAGAATACTCTTCATCTTCATATGTTAAATCATCCATTGAGGTTTGTTCACTATCGTCAACTTCGGTGTCTATATCTAAAAGCTGACAATAGCTCTTTACATATCCCTCAAACTCTACTAACAACTTATATCTTTCAGTAAGTTCTTTTTGTTTAGATTTTTCTCTAATACATTCTGATCTTACTAGAGAATATAAGTCTTCAAATCTTCTTGAATCTATCAAGGATTTGGATAATACCAGGTCTTTATTTTGAAAGACTTTTGTACTATAGGTTCTAAAGACTTTTACATAATCCATTAAGGTAAAGTTTTAATAATCTCTATGGCCTGTATTAGTTCTTTGGTACTATGAATCTCCATAAAAACTACTGGCTGTTGAATATTGTACAGACCTTTTCCTAAATTGGTTAGAAAGATTTTTCTTTTAAAAGGATAAGTATCATTTGGGTAACCCTTGACTTCAATTATGATGTGATAACCATTAAAGTCAAAAGTAAAGTCTGGTGTATATACAGACTTTCTCAGTGTCTTATCAAATCTTTCTAGGGTTTTGCTTTTGGCATCTCCTATAAATACCAATAAACTGCTATCTCTTAGTTTATAAGTATTAAATAATACAAATGATTCCTCTTCATATTTAGGACTAAATCCAGACTCTATAAGTCTTTTATAGCATAAGGCCTCACTTCTACTTTTAAACTTTATAGAATCTAATTGATTAGGAGTAGCATTGATAATTTTTTTATTAGCTCTCATTAGAATTCTATAGTTAATCCATTGTTTTTGCTGAGAATCTCATTTGTTTTTAGGAATCCATCACATTCAAACTCTGAATTAGTTCTAGCAAAATAGGCAGGATGTTTATAGCACAAAACATAATTAGTATTATGATTTATGAAAGGCTCAAATAATTTAGCATATGACCCTATTAATAAGTAAATAATGCCAGAGGCATCTCTACTTAATTTGACTAGCATATCCTTAATGAAAGGAAACCACAGATTACTATGACTAGTAGGAGTATTAGCTACTACAGTTAATGCTGAGTTAAGTAATAGAATTCCTTGATGAGCCCATTTTTTCATAGTTATGTCAAAATAAAATTTCTCAGGCTCGGTTAGATAGAAATCTTTATAGATTCTATCTATTACTAACTTTAATGAGGGACTCAATTCCTTAGTTCCTATTGGATTAGCAAATAACAATCCAGTGGCATAACCTGGTTGTGGATAAGGATCCTGCCCTAACATAACTACTCTTAGATCTTTGTAAGCACATTCTTTAAAAGCATTAAAAACATTTTCTTGAGTAGGAAATATAGGAATATTATTCTTATACTCCCTCTCAAGAAAATGTAAAATTTTATTAGTTATAGGACTATCTAAAATTTGATTCCATCCATTTTTACACATTAATAATTAGATTAGTACCATAAGTTATCTTAGGATCAAGTTGAAGATTATAATGGCCATATCTATCACTATATTTTCTATAAGATAACTCAAAAAATTCTCTTCTAGCTTTATAATACTTTATTAGCTCAGCAGCTAATTCACTAGAATAGATTGAAGACAACATATCTTCTAGACTTCTTGGAAATACATTGTTGAGGATATCATTAGTATGTTTCTGTGCATATTTAAGAAATGCTGCACAGATAAATAACCAATTTATCACCTTTTCTTGGTTAAAGGTAGGCTCATGAAGTCTAAACTCCACAGTTTTTCCCGTCTTTTTAAAGCATAGATTTATAAGATTAACCCACAAGTATCTATGCCCCATGTTCCATTTAGCCCTATTCTCATTGTCTTGAGGATGATTTTTATATAAGTCACTTCGATATCTGGTATTTCCTCCAGAAAGAAAATAATAAAGATCATCAAAGGAATTAAACTTCCCTGGAAGGGGATTACAAAAATCCTTAGCTTTTGTTTTGAAAGTAGATGTACACATACATTGGTGACAAAACATTCTACTAACTTGCTCCTCTAGACGTAGGCATAGATTATAAAGAGCAAAGATTTCTGCTTCTTTTATTGGGAATCCTCCTATATGAACATGCATGGAGCAATCCTTATCAAAAAAACAGTTTTCTCTTAATAATTTTAACTGAGCGAGCAACAGCTTGAAATCATTCTCAGTCCCGTTTAATGGAATAGTAGCATATTCATGTCCTTTGATAGAACCATCTCTTAGAGGCATTAATCCATATCTATGGCAGTCAGCTTCTGAAATATTACCAGCGGAAGTTTCAAATTCTATACCGAAGGTAAGATCTCCCCACTCCTTTAGGTAATTAGGATGAATTGTAGACGTAACATTATCAATTACCTTCCTATGATTATCCTTGAGGAAAATAGGCATTAATTCATGGCTACTATAATGCTCTCCAAATGAATAACAGTTAACTTTGCGGCCTATACAGCTACCTAACCATTTCTCCATATCAGAATTAGCTGCTTCTACCACTTCATCACACCCGAGAGTTTTATTAAAGACTCTTGGAATCTTGTTCAAGACTTCTTCATTAATAACAGCTTCTCCTGATCCATTAGCTTTTTTAAGAAAGACTATGCCATTTACATCACTCTGAAAATATGATCTTATACAACCACCCTTTGGGGTATAATCTACTATACCTTTAATTGTGTTTCTATTCTTCTTAACATATTTACCAGTCTTATAATCTTGATAAATAAGTGGAGAGGATACAGGATACCAAAATTCTCCTAGTTTGACAGCCTCGATCTCTTTAATATACCAGTAACCATCAATGGATATGCAATCGGACTTATTTACTGATTTCTGTGAAAGAGTTATTACGTTTTCTTCCATAAAACTAATAGGTAAGAGTTTTAATTTCTTTAATTTCCACATCTAATACTGCATTAATATCTTCTCTAGTTAAGTTTGCTGTCTCTTGTACGTAACAGTCCATATCATCTTCAGCTACATAAGAGTCATAAGCAGTCCAGGATGGCCATTTTTCAGTAGGAACTCTGTGGCCAACAATACGTCCTTTTTTAATTTTATAAATTATGGGATCTAAGGTAAAGAACACTTGGAAATCTCCAGTAAAAGTCTTAAGACTAGATGTATATTTTTCACATTCGTAGAATTTATCCAGATCTTCACTGTAGTATATTCCTTGATAACATAAAGAAGCTAACCAATTATCTTTCCACTGCTCTCCTTTATCTAGAGTTTCTTCTAATCTTTTAGCTATCTCATATGCATATAAGCTATTAAGCATTCTTCCCTTGTAAAAGTAGAACTTCTTTCCAACTGTAGAGCCAGAATAGCCAATATATCCTGTACTATACAGAACCTTTTCACCACTAACCTTTTGTCCTTTATAGTAGTAAAAGCCATCCATAAAATATATCTTATCTCCAGCAGCGTAACCTTTATCTGCTATGGTAGGCTCTACCCAATCAGGAGAGATAATATACTGCCAAGCTACTTCTTTTTTAGCAACGCTTGCCTTAGGACAGTAAGACCTATTAAATGTAGATACAGCCTGATACTTACTCTTCCTATCATATACCTCCTTGGAAACTATTTGTCCCTCTTTTATGCAGAATAATGTATTAGTAAATATATCTATTACATTTCCTTCTCCATAAGTAATCACACTTAGTGACTCTGCTATAGATGACCACCAGATGCCTTCCTTTGTATGAATTATATACAGAGGTCTTTCCTCACTTGTATAAGCACCATACTGAATGTTAGCTGATTCTCCTTTAAATAGGTAAGTTCGAGGAGTTTTATCACCATCATCAGTAGGCCTATAGTCAACCCATGCAAAGGCTCCAGCACCATTATACTCTAGCAAAACTTTAGGCCCATAATGATAAATTATATATGCTAAAATTTGAGAATCTGTATAATGTTGAGGAACTTTACTAAGATATTTATCAGCTAGCTCCTGATGATTCAAAAGAGTCCCATTATGAGTAAATACAAATTCAATCTCATTGGTATCTTCATTTCTGATCTCAACAGGCTGAGCAGTACTAAGACCAATTGTTCCAACTGAAGCCTTTCTGCAATGACCTACAGCTATGTTCACGTGAGTATCTTTAAATGAAGAAACAAATGGAGTATCTCTAATAAAGTTTATAAATAACTTTGATTTGTCTACTCCCCAACTAATTTCTCTATCAATAAAAGCTCCACAGGAATCTCCACCTCTTTTGTCATTAAAGATTCCCAACACAGCAAATTTATCTACTGCAAATTTCTTATCATTTTTATTACTGGCAAATCCAAATATACCACACATTAGTTAAATAGTTTTTAGGTTAAATTTGCTAACAAGAGCTTTGGCAGCTTCCTTATCATTGTTGTTAATACAATGTTGAACTTCTTCTCTAACCATTTCAGCACTATTGCCTTTATTGATAAAATCAATAGCTTCTCCAATTTGGTCGAAGCAGTATCCAATTAGTTTCTCATTGCTGATAAAATATCCTGAAAGAGTTCTATATTCTACGCCATAACTAGTAAGTCTAAAACATCCTGCTTTTCCATAAAGTTGTCTCCTCCTGTCATCAGGATCAATTAGAATTGAAGGAACTCCTAGAAATAAATCAAAGGCTTTAACGATCTCTAAGGAGATTTCTACAGAAGGATTATCATAGCCTATATGAAAGTGACATCCAGTGGTTCTAAGATTAGTAGATTCTCCATCTGGTTTGGGATTGATATCCTCTGTCCATGCATTATAGTCAGGACTACAACCAAATTCCTTAGCCTCCTTACTTTGTAGCTGGTCATCATCTACAATAGCTGATCCATAACAATGAATCTCATAATTTTGATCTGTTTTCTTTACAAAATCATCAATAAACTTTTTCATTTTGTTCATTGATGCAATAAAGTTATCTTTAATATTAGTTGGTGGAATATTAAATTCAGCTAAGATATTATCTATCTGTAATCCATATCCCTTAGACATTCCCTCAGGAGTATAAGCTTTACCTTTTACTCCTGGGATGAGTCCTATCGAAGAGATAATTTTATTAGTCTGACTATGACGAATAAACAATTCAGGATCTGATCCTACCAGATAATTTTCTACTTTATTCATAATTGTTAATGTGGTTTTTTACAAAGTTGTTAATGTATGTGTTTATTGGAAGATCTTTTGGCATCATCTCCGGATGACCTTGAATACAGAAAGAATTAGTTTTAGGATAATAAACTATTTCTGGTTCTTTAAAATCAGCGGTATTAGTAATGTCAAATGCTCCTCCTGTAACATATTTGTTACTAAGCCTCTCTTTACTCCATGCAATTAGTTCATATTCATCATCAGGAAGATTATAAGGATACATCATTTGATGATGGAGTGATGTGATAATTCGTACTGAGCCATCATTGAATAAAAGTTCATGAGGTCTCCCTGCATGTAGGTAAACATCTTGAATTAATTTACCACCATTACATGCAGTTAAGAACTGAGCTCCTCTACAAATACCTACCTTTAAGAGCTCTTTAGGCATACTTAGGTATTCTCTTACCTCTCTAAGATCCCTAGAAGGATTATCATATGAGCTAACATTAGTGTCTCCATATAACTCAGGAGAGACATCCTCTCCTCCTGTAAAGATTGCCAAATTAGCTTCTTTGATGTTCTGTACTAACTCAAATTCTCCACTTATCCAAGATGCATAGGATCTAGATCTTCCTACTATATATACTTTCATATAGTCTATTATTATTTACTGTTAAAATTTGGCTGCCAATAGACAGAGGTGGGTCTGTACTTCTCAATTAGATTTATAAGAGCAATATAGTATATTACCCTTTTTTCAGAAATCTCTCCTTTTTCTATGGAAGTGGCTACTTTATTAGTAAGCCTTGTTTCTGAGTATTCGGGTAAATTAGATTCAAGGTGCTCAAAATTTCCCCAATGTATACAGGGAATAAAATAGTTAGCACATGAATTTAAGGGATAATTTTCCACTCGTTTAGCCCACTCTTCTATAGTATCATAGTAACATAACACACTTTTTCCTTTTTGAATATCTTCTTTAGTGAGAGCTATGTTATGACAAGGGCTAAGGGGCTTGCCTTCCTTATATTCTGCCATAGGTTTAGATTCACTAAACGTAGTGGAGAACAAACGTTTTCTATAAAGAGAATGTCCAGTACCTTCTAACAAAAAGATATTAGCTACTACACAGTACAAGTTTACTATATTTAAATTAGTAAACATTCCATTTCTATGCAGATTAACTACTTCTTTTAGAATTACATTTCCTGGCACTTCATATAATAGTCTACACCATGTTAACAAGAGTCTAACGGCCCAATAACTTATACCAAATTCCATATTAACTAATATTCTACCAGTAGTTGGAATGTTAGTATAAAGTGTATTATCCTCCACTAATTCAAAAGACTTAAATTTAAATATCTTTTGCAAGAGAGATAAATATTCTATAATCTCATCTTTGGTAAGTAGACAATAATTGTTATTATGGTTATCTGATTCTTCAGTATAAATAACCCAGGTAAATCCTTTTGTGTTTACAATACAGGTATCTTCTAGAGCCCTCCTCATCTCTGAGCTACCAAAGTAACTGCCCCAGCAGGCCCATCGAGTCATCTCTCCATAATTACGAGTATTAAATCTCCAATAAGTGGAATAACTTAGAAATGAAATATTCATACTTAATTAAGCATATTTGTTAGCTGTTCTACATATTTGTTAGCTGTAATATCTCCTAAAGAAGGAGCACTATTTGTTTCTAAGATAATAAATTCCGGAGACTCTCTAAGTACTCCTTGTTTATTAGTAGCTGATTGAACCTTAATATCAACTGCTGCAATATCCAAAGAAACAGCTGCAAGAGCTTTAACACACTCTGCTACAATTTCTTCCCAGTTATTAGGTTTATCAAATAGAGGGTTTTCCTCTAGAATCCAGACACAATTATTATCATGCCTATGCCATCTTTCTTCTGCTTCTTCCCTTAGCATTTTTCTGCAGGTGTAGAAACAACCCTCGGCAGTTACATGTAGTCTATATTCTCTGGAGTAGGAAAAATACTTCTCTATAATATAATTATTTAGTTTATCTTGATGGCTAACTTTAAAGTTATCTAGATCATCCTGATCTTTTATATAGAAGATTCCATTTCCTTTGCTGGAATGTTTATGCTTAATAATGGCTGGGAATATATCCCAATCCCCAATATCATCACATACTTTCCAATTAGCAGTTTTAACTCCGGAATCTTCAAAAGCTCTCTTCATGAGGATTTTATTACCAGAGATCTTACATCCTTCAGGAGTATTTATCTCTATAATATCATCTATAGGAATATTAGGAAATATTGCTTCTGTAGGTGTGATACTTCCTAATCTTAGAACAGCTCTATGAGGGCTCTTAACTATTCCTCTAATCTTTGAGGCCGTATGGTTTTTAGATCTAATTTTTAACTTGTACTTTTTCATTTGATGTCCATTTTAGAGTATCTGCTTGTAATATATCTATACAATTCTTTTACTTTCTCATAATCTGTAGGTAAGTTAAGAAAATTATTGATTAGTTTGGCTGATTTATTAACATTTGAGACAAGTGGCTCAAGTTCACTTTTTAAAGCTTCTACTAAAGCTAAAATATCAGTAGCCTTAAAAAGTTCCATTTCACAGTCTTGGTAGATAAGACCTGAGAGTTGCTCATTTATTGATAATCTCGGCCAACAATCAATAATTAACTCTGTACCAATCCGAGTATATATATTATTGTTAAATACTGCTAAGACAATTAATTCTTTCTTCTCTCCTATAGTATAGGAATCAATAATTAGATGTGAGAAGGAAAAGAAACTCTTTTTTTGCATTGACATTCATCTTAAATTTTACTTTCTGATCCACAAACCTTCAGCCATAGGCTTCTTATACCTATAGACATTATTTTTCATTACATAAATAATAGCTTCCACCCCATTTACTACTACTATATCTTTAGTGTAGAGATTAGGGTATCCTTCATAGTGATCTAGAAGTTCCATAGTTTTATTGTCTACCTCATACATTTCAAATGTGATTAAAGTAGGCTTCTCAGAAGGTACCAAAGCTGGAAATGATCCTAAATCATACATTTGATAAGGTAGTTCCTCTGTAAACGTTCCTAGATAGGGGGAATCTCCTAAAAGGTTATTGGCGTGAAATCCCTTTTTAAGGGTGCCATAAACAAGTACTTTCATGCTGTATTAGTTTTAATATTGTTTGATGTAGTATTTCCCGACCATGCATCTTACATAAGTCTGAACTATCTTTAGATTTTAACTCTATAGGAATTTCTATCTGTGTTAATCCAAACTGCTTAGCCATTGCTGATCCATATAATCTGCCATGATTGACCTCTTTGTTAAAATCATTATCATATAATATAAAGATTGTATGAAAGCGGTTTTTTAATTCATCTACCACATGGGGTTTAGGCCAGTAAGATTCAGCTTGAAGACTACAGGATGGTATACCTGTGTTTTCCCAAATACATAAAGCATCTTTTCTAGAACTGGTTATAATAAGATTATCACCATTCATAGGTAATTGAGACCATAGATCCCATACGGAGCTACTATGATTGTTATACCATTTATTATCTTTACTAAAAGGCTGATATATTTTAATAGAAGTTATGTTATCCTTTTGCTCTATATAAACATAAGCATACTTCTCTGCTGGTATAACATATTTATTAGATTCCTTCTCTATAAATATATAACTAATTGGGAAAACCTTTCCAAATTTTAACCAAGGTAGGCTAATACCATAGGAGTCCCAATACTCTAAGTCATATTTCTTCCATTCTCTGATCTTAACTTGTATTTTAGCTTTAGATCCAGAATGTCTACCAGACTTGCTGATAGTTAATTCTGAGTTATTTCCCTTAGATATTAGAGGAATCTCCGTAATTATCTTTGCTAAAGTTGCCTCTAGGTTAGTATGCCATAATTCCGCTAAAAATCCTACTAAGCTATTAGAGTATCCAGTAGCAAAATCTCTTACTGCCACAGTTTGCCCATTGGAGGTGTATATTCCTAAGGAGGGCCTCTCATCCTTTCTAGTAGGATTGTTAATAACGGTGGGAACACTAGTGACTCCAAGATAATATCTTAATATCTCGAAGTCACTAATATGTGTTCTAACCTCATCTAAGGGTAAAAGTGGTCCATTTCCCTTAGCAATCATATGTTATTTCCACCAACCAGCAGCAGGTACTGCAGAATCACCTTCAGAACCCTTAGCAACTGTTTCTTCTAAATTAGTTGCCTTTGGAATATATTCTCCAAATTCATAGGGCTCTTCACCAAAGTAGGTATTAGGATATCTACCAATTTCTTTACTATTCCTTACCTCCTTAATGATAGCTGTATTATCTCTAGCAGAGTTTTTCAAAGGGGTCTGAATAAATATATCTTGATACATTTTATTATCTGGAGTAGTTTTAACTCCAAACAATAGTCTAACCATATTCTGATTCGTCCAAGCCTCTACTACTGCTACAAGTTCTGAAATATCCCCATCAAAATATTTCTTGATGTTATCTAACTGGCAATAAGCAGCAGCGATATCGGGAATAGTGACAGTTACACCATCTCGGGTATAGGATTTATTGGGGATGCCACTAAGGGCTTTGATAAATTTAACTAGGTTCTCTTCACCTACCATAGCAGGTCTTACACCAGTTCCATCAAACCATTTGAGTCTGTCTGGAATTTTGCCAGCTTTTGCTTCTTCTACTGTTAGCCAAGTAGATTCTCCAAAAGCATTAATCACCTGTACCTTTGTATTATCTCTATTATATTGTATCTGATCTTTTAGAAAATATGATACTGAGGTTTTTACAGACTCCCCATTGGTTAGCTTAGGACTAATCTCAACTAAGAAATTAATTCTAGCGGTTCTAACTCCTGTTTCATCAACACTATAATAAGAAGGCTCTTTTTCTAGTGTTACAGGATTATCAGGAGTGCTATAGATCTTTTCTAGGTCAGCTTTGCTAGGATTAACAGAAAGTACTTTAGCAGGAGCAATACCTATATAGCGTCGTACCACATTAGAAGTTGAAGTTGAGGCACCTTTAGCAATGAGAAGAGATATATTACGTTTCATAATGATTTTTATTGAATAATTTATTATATAATAAGGTGTTACTAAAATTTGAGGAATGAATTAGCAGGAATTTCTGCTGTACTTTCTGGAACTTCAGGTTCTGAACTGGGAATTAAGTCCGCTATATTCAGATAAGATACCTTTTCAATATCAACAGGTTCCAATTCAGGGCCATTAGGTACTTCCTCTTCTATACCATTAGCTTTTTTGAAAGTGTTTATAGTAGCGTCTAAAGCTGCAATTTTGGCATCTAAATCAGCTAGCTGAGCTTCATAAGAAGCTCTAGTTTCTTCAATTTTAATTTGAAGTTTTTCTTTTCTTGTCAGATAAGGCTTTTTCCCAGCTTCTAATCTTTTGATCTGGGCAGCTACAAATCTATCCATTATTAGGCGTTTTGTTGTACTCTATTCATTAAGAATAGATAATTTTATTTATTATCCTTTATAATACTCATTAGCAGTTTCTACTATATATCCTAAATCATTAGGAACATATAATGAATTAAACATACCATAAGGACTCTTTGCTGAGCTAGTAAATTCATCCTCATTAGTTAGGTATTCTTTAACTACTGTTTTACTAGAGGCATCAAACCTAGATTTACCAATAATAGTAATATCAAATTTACCTTCAGGGGTGACATATTCATCTACCATTTTCCCTGTGGTTTTTAATTTAACATATACTCTATTATCAGGTTTAACTACTTCCTCACCATGAGCTAAGACAATAATATTCTTGGGATTTGGATCTTGATACAAATCTATAGCATCAAATATTCTACCCATAAAGGCTCCGATCTTTTTAGGTGTATCCCAACCACCTTTAAGAGCATTAGCCATATAGTAATCTTGCATTAGATAATTAAAATCATCTATTACTATAGTTTTATATGGGCATTCTGGGCTAGCTAACTGAGTTAAGATAGTTGCTACCACATCAGGATCATTGCTGATAATCCTATTACCTGCAGTTGGTTTTTTATAGTCAGTAACTACATAATCTTTCTGACTCCCTCTCCAAGGCAGAGGTTTACCTAAAACACTTATAACAAAAGTGGTTTTTGGATCTAGTCCTTTGTGACCCAGTTCAGGAATACCCTTAATACCAGTAGATTTTCCAAAGCCAGAAGGAGCTAGACCTAAAATTCTAGACATGTTTAAATAGTTTTTTTAATAATCCTCTATTGTGTTGCTTAATTGTTAACAATAGAGATATTTTTGGTTCGGGGTGAGAAGCATTGCTTCTAATAAGCTTATAATATTTCTCTAGTGCTTCTTTATTGTCATATTCTGGCAGTTCACTAAAGTAATTTACTGCTCCATCAAAATAAAGAGGACATTCAGCATTACCGCCACCTTCTCTTCCCACCATAAGCTCCATAAATCTGATATTATCCCTGAACTTAGTTATATCATATTTACCATGATCTGTTTTGCCATATCTATATGGAGCATATAATCCCAAAGCTAGGTCACAATCTCTTCCAGTTAGTTTATTGTCACCAAGACCATCAGTAGTTGGCCTTAATTTATCTAACTTAAAGTTTTCATTACCCTCTTGGGATGCTTGTTGCTGTTGCACAGCTACAATGGTATATTTGTATTTATTTCTTAGCTGTACAAAATACTTAGATGATAACTTACTCATAGCTGCATGTAGTGTATTACAATCAGCTTCAGTACTGATTAAGCTTAAGTGATCTACAATAAGTATTTTATACTCATCTGGGTCATCTGGCTCGTAATAATCATCTACTACAGTAGGAGTAGTTTCCTTAGTGTTATTGTCTATAAAATCTATTGTTTTAGTATGTTGAGTTCCATGATTTTGAGCATATTCTCTAGCAAATTTGAATATACCCGTTGGGTTTCTAATACTATCAATAAATTCTACACACTCTTCAAAGAATTCAAAATAAGGTTTATATTCATCACTAGATAGAATTTCTAATACTTCCTCTGGAATTGGATAACTAGCATTAGTGCTTCTTAAGTCTTTAGGAGCTATTCTTATTTTTCCTCTACTTAATATATAAAGCAGATGAGACATAAATTGTCTATATTTTTGCTCCTTTGACATCTCTAGAGTAAAATAAAATATTTTGATTCTTACTTGTTCTCTATGATTAAAAGCATAAAAGAATGGTGTAAATACATACAACCAATCTGTTAGTTGACTTTTGCCAACTTTAGTGTTTGCTGTTACTAATGTATAAGTGCCTTGTTCAATGCCAGGCAATACACTTGAGAATCTTGGTAAATTAAATGGAATGCTGTTGATTAGGCCATTATCAATCCTATGCTTTCTATCAACTAAATCGTTAAAAACTCTATTAAATAATTCCACTTATACCATAGTATGAATCCAATCATCATTGTTAGGAGCTACATCTTCTAGATTTTCAATTGTAGTTAACAATTCTGATTCATTGTTTTTTTCAATAAAATATGGCAAAATTCTCATTAAAGTTAAATTATCTCCAAAGCTTTCTATATATTTCTTAGTAGCTTCTAGGATAACTTCGTTTGAGAAATGACCATATTTCTTGAAGAAAATTTTAAGCTTCTGTTTCACAAGGCCGGAGTTTCCTCGCCAATACTTAGTAGTATTACTTTTTTTACCTTTTGGAAACAGTTCAGCCATTTGAGAGGCTAAATCATTTAAGGAGTCCTTTTCCTCTTTTGTGAGCTTAATAGATTCTGATAGAATTCCTCTAATAGCTTCAAGGCCAGCTTCAGTAGCAAAATAGGCATTAGCTGCCATATCAGGTTGATAGGTATCACCTATGAAGCCTCTCTCAATAAGTTCATCTATATCCTCTTGGGTATAATTAAACTTACTCATTGCCAACAGAAAAAATTGAGGATGAGTAAGATTATACTTGTCCAGGACCCCTTCATCAATTTGGATTATCATAAGGCAATTTATTTATATACTCAGGATTAATATCTTGAATAGAATTTCTTACATATTCTTCATCCCTTGTATTTTCAAAGTAGAGTATATAGACTTCTGGATGATACTTACTCCTTAATGTACGACCAGTCTTTTGAATAAAAGATCTTTCAATACTATCAAGCTGAATTATAACTCCAGCATCAATATCAACTAAGTTAGCTCCTTCTTGTAACATATTAACTACAAAAAGAGAATTGATCTTTTTACTATTAAAATTATCAATTACCCGTTGAGGATCATCAGTTTTAGAATGCAACACATTCTTTCCTCCTAATATGTTTGCCTGATCTATAGATCCACAAAAGCAAATAAATCTTTTCTTTTGTTCAAAAAGATCTGAAACATATTTATGAGCCATATTAGTCTTAAGAGAAGTAAGGAATCTTTTACGATCAGATCCAGCCTTAAGCCATTGAATTCTATCAAACTCAGACATTGAATTTTGGTATCTCCTTGATAAATAATTCATCTGGCTAGAAAGATACTCATATTTCTCTAGAGGTGTACATCTAATCTCTAAATGTAAATTAGGATACTTTTTTTTATTGGTTAGGTACTCCCATCTAGTAGGATATTGGCAAGTAGCCAATTGAGTTCTTTTACCCCTACTAAACCAGACAATCTCTGTGCGTTCGAGATTATCTAGTTTCATAGGGATAAGATGTATAGCAGGTTTAGGAATAATACCCCACTCAATAGCTTGTTCTAAGGTAACTTTGAATTCATAAAATCTACCCCATATTCCTTTTAGTATATCTAAATTATCCCATCCAATCGTGGCTGTTAATGCAATTACATTAGATACTTCTATAGTCCTAAGATAGTCTGCTCTCGTATCAGTAATTCTATGAGCCTCATCTAAGCCTATAAGATCATAGGACTTATTAACATATTTATGCAGTGAAGCATAACAGATAATGGTGGTAGATCTCAATAGATATTCTTTCCTGTGCTTATAATACTCATCTTTCCACCCTTGTATATGAGCAATTTCAGCAACAACAATCAAAGTTTTCTTAGATTTTAAAGCTTCTTGAGCTTGTATAAATCCAAAGGTTTTACCACACCCTGTACACCATGATAATAATAAATTCTTATAAGACAGGGCTAGTTTTACAGCCTCATCTTGTAAGGCTTGTTTAGTCACTTCAACACATTTTTGACTTTATTGACATACTCTTTGTCCTCAGCATATAAACGCTTTAAAATTAAATAGTAGTCTTCTTCAGATAGATTCCTTGCAAAAGAACTTTGCCACAATGCATAATCTATAGCACTCTCCTGCCAGGTTCTATATACAGCATATCCGTTCCTAACTCCAATAGCTAAAGTAGGTCTGGATTTTGCTAGGGTCATTCCATAGAGATTATTATTCTCTTTGAAGACTTTACTAGTAAAGTTTCCAGTCTCTAAAATAGCCTGGGCTGTTACAACTAGAGGATGCTGTACACGAATCTGGTAGTTAAAGTTTAGAACAGAGTCATACATTGTTTGAGAGAGGTTGTCTTTGTGATGATACAATTCTATATCATCCGTTTTCTCTTCTGTGGAAAGTTCATAGCAACCACTTATTATCCCAAGTAGCCCTATTGTCATAAGAAATATTCCTACTGATAATAGAACTTTCTCTCCTAAATTTTTTACTCTAAACATAATGTATTATTTTTTCTTCTTTAGTTGCCTCTTAAACTCCTGAAGATTTTTATGATCCTTTTTTTGAATCAGAATTTTAAAAATAAAGTTCTTCTCCATCTGAGATTGGTTAAATTTAGGAAATACCTTGGGTTCTCCATCTTTAATAGGGGCAACATATCCTAATCTATGTTGCTTACAAAACTTCAACAAGCTAGGATCATTCTTGATGAAGCTTTCTAAAACTTCCTTTAAGCATTTTTTAGTTCTTACTGTCTCAGTAATAAATGACATTAAATCTTTGGAAGTTTCATCTGGAAAGATTACTTTATCAGCTTCTACCTTAACTATACAAAACATATCAGGTTCTTCACGCACATAAGAATCTGATAGTCTAGTAAGTTTGGAATTTAAAGCACAAAGGTAATTACCTTTCCAGTCTGATAGCTTTTTCATATAATAAAAGGGATTGATTACTTATAAATAAGGAAGGATTTTGCCCCCCCCCCCTCTTATTGCTGTAGTTAATTTTATAGTACCCAAGACAGGACTTGAACCTGCACGCATCTCTGCATCAGATCCTAAATCTGACGTGTCTACCTAATTCCACCACTTGGGCTTATATACCTAGATATTCTAGGTATATATTAATCTAATAATACTTACTCTAAGATTCAAGAAGATGTTCAGAATCAGGAATTTCTCTTTTATTGTTTCTGCGGAGTACTTTGTAGTGGAAAAGTACTACATGACCCCCAGCTGTTACGACGTCATCTGCATCTTTCATTCTATATTGGTATAATTCACTTTCTTTATCATACCAAGAGTTACGTATTGAATGATAAGTTACAGGCATGCCAGATCTTTGCAATAACTTAGCAGCACTTTCAAATCCTGCCTGTAAATTATGAGGAAATTTCATGATTTCCTGGAAAATTTCCTTCAAAATATTCGGTTGCTTACAAAGATTGGCAAAGTAGCCAGGATTCGGATTTATTATAAAGTTAGAGAAGCCCTTTTCTTTAAGAGTCTTCTCCCAAACAGGATTTCTCCACCTCATATAAGCAGTTGTGGGTGCTGAATCAGGCCAGACTTTTTTAAAGAGTCTGCCCATTCTACCCCTGGAAGAATCATCTTTGTATGTTCTTAGAATTGCTAGAACTTTTTCTTTCCTCTCTTGTGTCCAGTACATTCTCATCTTATGATTTTTTATAAAAGTTTTTCAGTTCTTTTTCTACTAATTCCCACACACCCTTACCTTCCTCAGTATTTGAATATGAGAGAATCCTTCTGATTAGAGAGGGACTATCATTCTTTTCACAGATTTTTTTAAATTCTTCCTCTGAGTTAATAGAAAGTATTTGTTGTTTTTTAACATAGTTCCATACTACTCCCCATAATCCCATCTCTCTTAAACCTTTCTCAAAGAGAGAAGAACTGGATACTACTGATGGCTCTGAGGATTGAGATTCTTCTTCACGTTTCTGAGCTTCAGGATATTCTATTTTGGAGATGCCAACTTTAGTTACTGCAGAAATTTTATTTATAGATCCATCTTCATTAAGATAGACTTTAATGGTTTCAAGCTTATATCCATCCTCTGCGGCTATAACTACTCCTCTATAAGTAAATTTCCAGTGCGTAATCTCCTGACTATCCTCTACTACCTTAGTCAATATCCTCCCACTTGTTAAATGAACCTTTGCAGTGTCTCCTACTTTTATTTTCATATCTCTAAAATTAAAAAATTATGGTTAGGTGGTCTCTTCCAGACTCGAACTGGAATTAGAGGTTTAGAAGACCCCTGTTCTATCCCTTGAACTAAGAGACCTTTATAATTAAGGCTTTAACTTAATGTTTCTCCAGGTATTTGTTGTAATCCCTGAACTATCATAGTACATATCCCAAAATCTATAAATCGTTCCGTTTACATTAGAAGAACTGGAGACTTCTGGTGATAGTTCATGAGCTCTTTGATCCCAGTTATATTCATATTCAATTATAGCCTCATTCCAACTAGTAACTCCTATCGAGGTCACTAACCTCCATAGAAAATCCTTGCCAGCATGTTTTCTTAGAAAATCTTGATAAACATCTTCTGCATTCTCAAGTTTTGGTATGTGTGTAGAACATTTTAGAAAGCTGTTTATTTCATTTAAAAGAAAAGAACGTAATCCTAGTCTTCTTATAATGTCCTCAGTTAATTCTTCCTTAGTCATAATATTATCTAGATACAATATATTAAAAAAAGAAAGTGTCTTACGTAAATATAAGACACTTTCTCTGCTTTTTAATCGGTTATATTGTTAAGTGTAGGAAGTTTCTTGTTGGCAAAAAAGGCCACAAGATTAGTTACCGTCACAACCGCAGCAACTACTCCCCACATGTTATACCCTGTATAAAACAGAGTACCAGCACATCCAATACTAAATAGTATTAGAAGCATCCATAAACCTGCTAAAAAGTTTTTCATAATATATTATTTTAATTAAATAGATTACTTGTGTTTAATTCTTTCTAGCCACTTATCATTTATATTTGACCAAAATGGAATTTCTTCTTTCCCATTCTTACCCCAAAAGAAGGCTACCTCTATGAATATTCCAGGCCTCTCAGAACAGTATGTAACATATTCCTCTAAGCTAAGATGTTGGTCGTCATATAATAATTCCTGAAAGCATATAAAAATATTATTTTCTTTCAGAAATTTGACAACAAAATCAAGATCTATCGACTTCATCACTATAGATATTATCTAATTGATTATAACGAGCTTTCCATCTTTCATCTATATTCTTCCAATTGCTATTCTCATTAGTATAATATCTAATAGTACCACTAATCCATCTAGCGGGAGATATTGAGGCAAAGACTCCTCCTTGAGATATGTCTTCAAAAGTAGCTCCATCTATATCAAAAATTTTCCTCTCAAAAGAATATCTTACATTTTCCTCTATAAGAAATTGTATAAAATCCTTAAAAAATCTGTTTCTCCATAACAAAGCAGCCTCAGATAGTATAGGAGGGATATCTTCATAAATAATCTTATGAAACTTTGCTCCTTGCCTCCTTTTAAAGGATTCTCTTAGAAAAATAGAGATGTTTCCCCGATCTAATACATTTGGGAGTGTGGCCTCTTGTAATATCAATTCTTTGCCCCTAGTTACTATTTCTTCTATGGGCTTATCAGATTCCCTATACTCTTTCTTAGAAGCAAAGAACATGCCTATGCAAAATTGTTCTAATATCCCAAAATCTTCTAAAGCTTTAATAATTAATTTCCCTGCTAGCATTGGTTATATTTTTTATTGTATAATAATAAGTTAGTACCGCAAGTGGGAGTTGAACCCACACGGACATCACTGCCCAAGGGATTTTCATACCACTACTATTTTCATAGCCAGAATTAATTCTGTTTGTGGTCTGGACTATATCTTAACCATGCTATCTAAGATAGTTTAGGTTGACCCTGTTTAGTCTCTACACCTTTTCTTTCGAACTTGGCTCGGTATTAGCATCAACTTTACTTGTTAAGCCTTCACCGAATTTAAGGTCTTCTACATTTACCATTTCTGATAAAGCACTCAATTTTGATTTTTCATATTTAAACTCTAATTTCCTTTTTATTTTGGTTTTATTTGTTTGAATTAATTTACCATAAAGTCCAGAGCATTTCTTAGAGCAGAATCCTACTAATTTTCCACGATTTTGTTCTCTTGAAGAATTAACAATTACTTTCCTTCCACAGACAGGACAATTAGTTTCAATAGGAACAACAATTAATGAATCATCTTTTGCATGTTGTTTTCTTTCCACTATACGTAAATTCTTAAAATCATTATTTAGAAAATTACCATCTATATGATCTATTGTTTCTTGATCTGATAATTTTCTTCCTAAATAAGATTCAACCAAAAATTTGGGATAGCTAATGGTCCGCTTAGTACCATCTTTTACAACAATTATATGTTGTCTACCATCCTTCCGGAAATAAGGGCCAAATACTTTGTAATCTTCATACATTATTGTATGTTTAAACAAAGTCCCTCGTGTCTACCTATTCCACCATTGCGGCTTGTACCTATTCTCTTACTTGGTCATTGAATAGGCTTATACATATACCTCCTTATTTGAGCAAATTATCCAAGTTTACTGAAGCTTAGAAGGTTAACATAAAGTAAATACTGCAATTCTTCTGTAATATCTTAAAAGAGGAGATCACCAGCTTCCTTGAGAAGATTTCTAAAGTTTCGGTAAAACCTTTGAGCCAACTTTGGGTTCTTGAAGCTGAATAAACTTGGTTCTGCTTCATTAACAACATATGGATTCTTGGATAGTCTTCCTATTACAATATTATAATAGGAATCACTTAAGCCCGGTTCATCAGCCTCTTTGTATACTTCTCTTAGATTAAGAAGTTGCATCAATGCTCTTACTGATACAGCTATTTCTTTTGAGGGCATTATATTACGATCTGCCTCTGAATCTAGGTACTCTAGCTCTCCGCTTCTTATCTCTCCTTCATAAGTTATGATATGTCTTGGGCTAGGTTTGGCATGGTGGCAGAACTCCTCCCAAGTATTAGGTAGAAATACTTCTTGTTCTTCTTTTCTGTAAACTACTTTATTCCTTGTACTAGCCTTTCTATCAAGTACATATCCTTCAGGAACGTTAAATTCTATTGTGCTCATGTTAAAACAGTTTAAGATTCTACTTGCTCATCCTCAGACTTTGAACTAACCCAACCATACCAATCCTTAATAACAGAGTAGGTATGATCTTTAAGAGATGATTTATAACAATCATCACAATAAGGAGATATATAACCTATTGAGATTTTAGTTGCTGGTTTACCACACATTATACAGGTTCTAGCACTAATGTACTCATATTTTTGTATAATCTTATATACTTCTTCTGGAGCTCCTGCATCATACCATCTTAGACCCCCCCACTTCTCTTTTATTTGTGTGATCCTATATTCCTTAAGATAATTATGTCTCTTAAGAGAGGTTTTTATTTCCTTACACATGGAAATGCCAAAGCACTTTCTCCAACCTTTAGGCATTGCATCTAGCTCAGTATATGTTGGAATAAAACATACTGGTTGAATAATATTCTCATAAATCCAATCAAGAATATTACTAAGCCTATGATAAAATTTATTTTTTACTATCTCTAGTGTTTTGAATGCAAATCCATAGTTATGAATAGAGACTTCATTCTTGCTTATATGATAGCAAATAATGGAATCTCCCATAAAATTCTTACCAGGCTCTATGCCTAAGAGTCTAAAATCCTTGCCAACATGTTGCTGAAGATTACATTCACTAGACTCCTTAGGACCTAAAATCCTAATAATACCATCATTTGTAAGAGAAATAGTATAATTACCCTCTTTATAACTGAAGCTACCATTTTTAAACTCTTCAGGATCTTTATAAAATTTATATAAAAGTATAAATCTATCTATAGATTTTTTATGAAGTCTATTATGTAACTTCATAATCCAGGGAATATATACTTCATGCTTTCCTGAGAATCTGTTTCTAGGATATAGAAATGGAAACCTAAAACATAGGACAATACTATTTATTATCCCTAAAATCTTTTTTATTATTTTTATCATCAATGACCTTTCCTAAGATGGTTAAAAAGACTTCCTGTATAACTCCTAAAATGATATCTCGTTCTATACTATCAACCTCAAATTCCTCACTAGCATACTCTTCCTTATTATATCTTATACTTACATGGATAAGATGTGCGCCATTTCCAGATATTCTTCTTGAACCTATATATACTGTTTCATAAGCTTTGATTTCATCTAGAAACATTGCTATTTCAAACACATCAGTGTCTACTAGCTTCATCTCATACTGATTATGCAGGGGAATAGTGGATGGATCATAGAAATGAATCTTCTCTATAAACATACCACAGGTAGCGGCTAATAGAGTGACTTCTTCATGTGTAGTAGAATTACTTATAAATTCTAAATCAGACTTGGTAAATCCAGGAATATGTATGAAGATATTAGAGTAAGTTCTCATTTTAACAAAGAATAAAAATCCTCTGGGCATATAATCCAGAGTACAGAGAATATTAGAAAGGCTAGAATAAATAGTCCAAGTATAGTACCCATCACTACCTGAAAGAATGTGCTAATCTGTGATGAAGAGAACCATTCTGTAATAGTATATCTGCTATTTTTCACGCAACCATGATTATAATAGATTAATCTAACTATCTCTATAGTTGTCGTTATTATCACTACTGTCGTGAAAAGTATAATTGTTCTTAATATCATCTTTTAAAAGTTTATACATGATTATTAAATCTTCTACCCACAGTACTATGGCTACTATACCTAACGACCCAAATAGCCCAAGCATTACTCCTAATCCTTGCATATTAGGTTTCATTGCATATGAAAAGGCTAAATGATACATATGTAAAACTATTAGTCCTACTGATATAATAGCTATAATAAAACATATAAGTCTTATATAAAAATTACGTTTCATAATAGCTAAATATAAATTAAGGGGAGACATAAATCCCCCCTTAATGGTTAATAATTCGGATTAGCCCTCTTAGGCTATAGAATAGTTACACTGATACCTAACCCTTGGTCGAAAGTACTTAACCAATATGTGATTCTCTGGTCAGGTGTAAGTATAGCCCAACTTGCTTTGTCGATCGCAGCTGGTCTATTAGAGGCCCAGTCTTTGAGAACTTCAGATGAAATTGTCCTCTGCTGATAAGCTAGGTGTTGCTCACGAGGATAATGTTCCTGAATGTTCAGTTCTATCCCTGAAATGTAGTGTCCCTGTTTGTCACGCAGAAACTCTCCGGTCTCAGGATCTTTGGGTGTGGAGAAGGATGGGAACCATTTTTTACCAATGGTTCTTCCCGTCTGAACCACAGGTCCTCCTATTACCCCAGGTAGATTGACTTTGAGGAGAATTCCCTGTGAAAAATACATAGGATTCTCACTCTTTTTGATGATGAATTTTTTAACTTGTTTCTTGGCAGGCTTGTTAAATTTATTATTAGCCATACTCTTACCTCTCCTACTAAGGATTTAAATTAATGTAGGATAATTGTTGTAGTTTCTTTCCCACTACCAAAGCCCAATACATTTTTAAAGATGTAGCTACTATACTTCACTACAAATGTATTCAAAACTCCTTGATTTCGTTATTTTCAAGTATAAATGCCTTTTTGCAATCTAGACAAATAATTTTATCTTCAAAATATGGTCTAGATAACATAGTATGTCCAAAGATTTGGATATAATCTTTGATTCTTTCCTTAGAAGAAGCATGTTCTCTAATATCAGCCCATATAGGACTCCCAAATAGAAAATATCCTCCTCTTAAGTAGGAATACTGGTCATAAACGTCCCAAGATTCTTCATTGAGAATAAGACTAAGATTTGCTCCTTCTTCAATATGGTTATTACGCAACCATTCTGGAGATACTCCTGCATGAGTAAAAAGATACTTTATCCCATTTTGCTCACATTCGTAAGCCCTATGGAATTCTGCCCTATTAGCTAATAACTCATGATACTCAGGAGCATACTTATGGCTATAGCGTGTACATGGAGAAAAAGATCTGTTTAAGTAATGTGCATCATGATTACCTAATAATAAGACTACCTTGTTGGGATTGTTCTCTTGGAACTGAATAATGTCCTCAAGTTCCATCAAGGCATCTTTATGAGAGATTTCTTCACTACCGTATGGATCACCATAATCTCCAAGAAAGATAATCTTATCAGCCTCTTCCTCAATAGCTCTTCTCCAGAATTTTCTCCCATGTACATCAGGGATAATTATTATTTTTTGCATCATTTACTTTCAGTTAAATCTAAACGTTCTAAGTCAATCGTTGTTACAATTGTTGTACTGGTAGTAAGCAAATACATATTAATAGCTGTGCTAGGAATATTTGTTTTCTGACAGAGTTTTGTTCTAAAAGCATCTATTCCCCTCTTATCAATGATTATCTGTTTCTTCCATACAATATATCTATTATTAGATACACTAAGCTTCGTTATATCTTGATTAAGATAATTACAGAGCTCTAATACTAAGGAATTAATCTTTTTGTTAAATTTCTCTTCTTCTTGTCTACGAAGTATATCCTCTTGTAAATGAAGATAGTCTCTTATTGATGTGAGATGCTCCAATAGTTTCTTCATACTTAAGTATATTTTAAATTTAGTAGGGTAGACTAGATTCGAACTAGCGTGCCCTGCATCCCAAATGCAGTGAGATAAACCTGACTCCTCTACTACCCTATAAAGTAAAATCTGAGATTACCCTCAGAAGTTTTCGTTAGACTAAATTCGCAACTTTAGTACTATTCACCTAGGCTAGATGCTTTGGTTACTTTCCTTAACCGATACCACCAATAAAAATTTCTGCAGACTTTTTATTGGCGTGGAACCCTCAAAGGAATAAAGTCATGAAAGAATCCGGTTCTTTCCCTTTATTATTGGGTAAGTAGGTAATTACTTCGTCAGTCCTCATCTACTGGCTATCTGACATTCACCTGACAATAAATATCAATTTATTTTTATGACATTTGCATGTATTTCACGATGACAATTAGAACATACTAAGATACATTTATCTACTTCTGGTCTTAAAGTTTCAAATGATTTTGTTCCTCCACTTATTCCAAAATCTTTTTTATTGGGATTTAAATGATGAAATTCCAGTGCCCCAATATATTTATCGTATCCACAAATACTGCATCTTCCTCCTTTATAATCTACTAGCTGTCTTTTAATATTATTTCTGTAGGTCTCTGTGTCTCTCTTTCTTTTAGTTTTAGTTCTATGCTTAAATTTAATAAAGCGCCTCAGCACATGATAAGAAATATGAAAATATTGTGCTACCTTTTTAATGTTAGGATTTTGATCGTAGTATTGTTGAATTTCAAGTTTTTCTTCTTCTGTAAATTCTTTCTTTGGATTCATATGATTTTAATTTAGTATTCAGGCTGGGATTCGAACCCAGATTGGAAGTGTATAAGACTTCGAGCCTAACCATTGACCGACCTGAATATTTTAAAAGGGTTCTTTATACTCTATCCCTTAAAAGAGTTTTTATAAAATTTATCAGTATGGGTCAGTTATTGTAGATGCTTTGGCATCTTTGAGATATCTACTACCTTACCAAATACCAAACATGTTTTATTTGGCTTAATTCTCTTTCTAAGTATACGACTATAGAGAATTTGTCCTTTACTTACCTTAGCTACTAATATAGCTGCTCCGAAA
>ENA-OPSC01000027-OPSC01000027.1-human-gut-metagenome-genome-assembly--contig:-NODE-27-length-80506-cov-3.759394_pt1 | contig 80506 bp, 80 predicted proteins | sample MGYA00241800_ERZ501891 | MGnify/ENA primary metagenome ERZ501891 (study PRJEB25962, sample SAMEA2042407) | human gut metagenome | biome: human gut; feature: human-associated habitat; material: faeces...
TGGTAAATTCAATGAGGGAGACCAGCTTGCCGGGTTTGGCATATTCGTTCAGGTAAATAGCGCTTCCCACACCAATGGGGGTTGCGATCAGCAGAGTGATCACGATGATGTACAGAGTATTTAACAAGTTACCGGCAATACCCGTGGTCTGTTTTCTGGCACTGGTCACAGTCGTTAAAAATGCCCAGTTCACGGTGTGAATGCCTTTCACAAAGACATATAGGATAATTCCCAGCAAAAGTGCCACCGCCAGTGTGGCGGAGATGTAAATAGCTGCCAATAGCAGCATGTCAGTGGGGCGTTTTCTTTTTACATATAAGGTGTCTTTATTCATTGTCATCCGCCCCCTTTTTCAGTATTTTATTCAGCGCTACATTAATGACCATAATGAATACAAACAACACCAGTCCGATGGTAAACAACACCTGTCTGTGCAGTCCGGAAGAATATCCCATCTCGCTGACAATGGCTGTGGTCAGGAATCGCACGGAGTTAAAGGGCAGGGGCACATTCACGCTGCTGCCGGATACCAGTGTGATAGCCATAGCCTCTCCGATAGCTCGTCCCACTCCCAGAACGATAGCGGTCACAATTCCGGATTTGGCTGCCGGAAGGATGGACCGGAAAATGGTCTGCACATGGGAAGCACCCAGTGCCAGGGAGGACGATTTTATTCCGGCGGGAACGGCGCGTATGGAAGTCTCGCTGATATTGATCACCGTGGGCAGGATCATGATCGCCAGTACGATCACGGCAGACAACAGGTTCGCACCTCCGGTGAACTGGTGTGTCGTGGATCCCCGGAAGATCAGTCTTTCTAATTGATACATGAGAGGATTCAATAAGTAGATTCCCAACAATCCATAGATAACGGAAGGGATGCCGGCTAACAGCTCTACCGCAGGCTTTACAATGGCAGCTAAGGGCTTAGGTGCCACCTCTGCCAGAAATACCGCTGTCAGTACGCCGATGGGTACACCCAGTAAAATTGCCAGTGTTGTACCAACGATAGAAGTCAGGATAACCCACAGAATACCGAATTTCGGCTCTGCCGCCGTCGGCATCCATTCTGTACTGAACAGAATCTCTTTTAATCCCACTTTTAAGATTGCCGGAGTGCCACTGATGATCATATATAAGGTAATGGAAACTACCGCCAGTACAGCGAAGAAGGCACAAATCGTAAAGACTATTTGTGCCACAGTTTCCACTACCGCTTTGTTTTTTCTGTTTCCCATTACGGAAGCGTGTGTTTGACTATTCATCGCTTTTTCCTTTTCTCGATTCCGAAACTTACTTTACAGTGATCAGACCAACTTCGGAAGCGATCTGCTGTCCTTCGTCACCCAGTACAAAGTCGAACCATGCCTGTACCAGATCGTTCTGCTCGGAGATCTCACCTTTGGTAGCCATTACGAAGGGTCTGCTTAAGAAGTAGTTACCAGCCTTGATGTTCTCTGCGGTAGCCTCTACGCCTTCCAGGGAAAGTGCCTTAACACTATCATCCAGTGCATCCAGGGAAGCGTATCCGATAGCTCCGGGAGTGGATGCTACTTTAGCGATCACAGCACCGGTGCTGTCCAGTTCGTTTGCATATTTGCAGGCATCCTTCAGGTCAACCAGCTCTTCAAAAGCACCTCTGGTACCGGAACCTGCCTCACGGCCGATCACGATGATAGGCTCATCTGCGCCGCCGACTTCTTTCCAGTTGGTAACTGTGCCATTGTAGATGTTCGTCAGCTGCTCTTTGGTCAGATCTGCTACTTCGTTAGCAGGATCTACACATACAGCAATACCGTCAATTGCTACTATGTTCTCTGCAACGCCTGCTGCCTTTTCCTCATCCTTTAAGCTTCTGGAAGAGTTGCCGATATCGGCAGTTCCGTTGGTAACAGCTTCGATACCTGCACCGGATCCTACGAACTCAGCAGTTACGGTTACATCAGGATATTCTTCCATGAAAGCTTCGCTCAATGCATTGGCTAACTTCTCCATAGAAGTACTTCCTACCATGGAAATGCTGCCGGACAGACCTGCGGTGGTTTCAGTAGAAGCTACTTCACTGCTTGCTGCTACAGTGCTTTCTGCTGCGCTGCTCTCTGCTACGGAAAGCTGCGCTGTGGTTGCATCACTGTTACCGCATGCAACCAATGTAGTTACTGCTAATATTCCTGCTCCGATCAGAGCTAATAATTTGCTGTGTCTTACTCTCATAATAATGTCCTCCATGTGTTTGTTTTTCTTTCTCTTGATTACGCAATCATACTAACATGAAGGAAATTCACGTAATATCACAGTCCGGTAATTTATTTGTAAGATTTAGGTAAAAAGGTGAGCCGTGAAAATGGCGACGGATGCGTAGCAGACGCTTTTATGAATGCAGCGTGGGCTGAACGTAAATCAGATGCTCTCCAGAATGCCGTCAGCAATTGCCCGGGCAATCTCATCAAACCGGCTGTCAAAGAGTTCATTGTCCGCGTCCGTATTGATAAATCCCACTTCTACCAGTACCGCCGGCATATTTGTGCTGTTCAGCACCACCAGATTCGGTCTTTCGTTCACCCCCAGATTCACGAATCCCACCTGCTCCAGTCCGGCATTGATGTTGTACGCCATCCTGGCTGCCGCCCCATAGCGGTTGTAGACCAGACTCTCCACTCCGCTGTACTGGTTCGGATAAGGACTGGAATTGCGATGGATCGAGACAAAATAATCTCCTCCCACCTCATTTCCCTCCTGCGCCTTCTGATAAGGAGACTCGTAGATATCTGTGGTCCTGGTGTAATACACATCCACTCCGTTTTCTTCTAAGATGCTTCCCACCGCCAGTGTCAGCGCCAGCGCATCCTCACTTTCTTTTCTTCCCTTATACGTGGCCCCGGGGTTTGCACCACCGTGCCCCGCATCCAATACGATCAATGGCATAAAAAAACTCCCGCATATCCTTTTGTTTCATGATATGCGGGAGTTTCCCCATTTAGATATTTATTTTAAAAGTGCTGCCGTCACTTCCTGAGGGATTACAAATTCCGGTGCTCCCATAGAACCGGGCGCCACTTCGTATTCATCAAAGGCAATGACTAGTTCGTTTTTTTCATTAAAATAGAAGTTCGTCTGCTCCGTGATCCCCTGAAAATTGAATTCCGGCATATCGTCATTATCCAGGAAATAGATCACGCCTTCGTCCGCCGCCATCTGTTCCTTCATCTGGGTCTTAATGTTCTCGCTGATCGCGGAAATATAGTCGCTCCCTTCTGCAAACAGATCTTCCAGTGTCACCACATTTCCCGTCTGTTTAGCAATCGTATAAAATTGATTATGTTCATAGCCGCTGGCCTCCGTCTCCAGGGCACTCAGCTTCACTGTATAATACAGTGCATTATCTGTAACAACCTCCTGTGTTACATGCAGTCCATGATACCCTTCCTCGGATAAGGTATCCTCGAACTGACGGATCAGTTCCTCTACCGTAGCCTCCATATCCTGATTGACCGCTTCCACACCGTCTTCCGACAGCTTCGCCTCCGCAGCCTCCTGTCCGACACCGACTCCTTCCACACTTTCTGCAGCTGTGCCCTCCAAAGTGGCAGCCCCGACTGCCCCCTCTCCTGCGGGAACACCTTCTCCCGCATCTTCTCCATAAGAGATCTGTGCAAGTTCTACTTCGGCATCATGGTTATCATCGCTGTAATTGTACTGCCGCACCGTCACCAGTCTAAAAAAGCCTCCCAGCACCGGAATATTTTCCATGGCATGGGCGATCTGCATATTGGTATTTGGCAGTGCGATCAACACGATCACAGCTGCCGCTGCCGCAGTCCATGCGGAACGTCTTCGGACACGCTCCGCTCTTTTTTTCTCCATCCGGGCTCTGTCGATACCTGCCTGCAGCCGTTCCCGTCCCGCTTCGGGTATTGTCATATTCTCATACTCCTCTTTTAATTGTTTTAATTGTTCCTGTTCATTCATATCTATTCTCCATCTGTCCGGTCTATTCGGACCGTTCATGTTATCTCTTCTTATATCTTCCTATATCTCTTTGCCTGTATCTGTCTTATGTCCTGCATATATATGATGTCGGGGTCAAAATCTCCCGACTTTGCTGCCTACGGATTGCTCAGCCTGTGCTGCCCTCGAGGTTCAGCCGCAGCTTTTTCATCACCCGGTACAGTCTGCTCTTTACCGTGTTCAGGTTCTCATCCAGTATCTTCGCGATCTCCTCCAGCTGCCTGTCCTCAAAAAATCTCAGAACCACAATGGCACGATCCTTCGGGTCAAGATTTTCTATAGCACGTTTTAAATCAATATTTTCATAGATATCTTCACTTGCCGCCTGGATCTCCTCCACATCCGCGCTCTCCTTCCGGTTGCGCAGGAAGCTGCATGCCTCGTTGACCACGATCCGGTATACCCAGGTCTCCACGTATTGCGGCTCCTTCAGGCTGTCACTTTTTAAAATGGCTTTATAGGCTGCTTCCTGTACAATATCCAGCGCGTCCGCTTCATTATGTACATAACTATAAGCAAGACGGTAATACTTCTCATACCCCTCCGTCAGGGCACGCTCCACCGCCTGTTCTTTTTTTCTGTCTGACATATGTCCATTCCTCACTTTTATGAAAACTGCATGCAATCATTTTCTCTGATATTCATTTTATCACATATTCTTCTTAAGCTTTCTATTATTTTGACGCTGTATTCCCACAAAAAGTTTCACCGGCAAATCAGAAAAATATTCCCAACAGCTTCGGCTACACAAAGGATCCCGGGCTGCTCACCCGGGATCCTTTGAAAAGAGATGTATGAAACTATGCGTTGCATTTGTTCCTGTCGATCCGAAATGTAAGCTCTTACATTTCGAACCATGATTATTTTACCATTATTTCGACTATTTGGCAAACAAATTTCCATCAGTTGCGACTTTTTCGCACTTTTAGCCAAAATCACGCCTTCTTTTTTGTCTAATCCTCATATTTGAAGTAGTCAAAATCCGCTGCTTTGCGGCTTCCACAGCCTCCGTTGTTGGCATAGATGCCTACCAGCGTACCGGTATGGCGCTTGGGATCATCGGGAACACCCTCGTCACAGAGGTAAATGCAGTTCTCCAGAACTCCGACCTGCTCCCAGTTCTCTCCGTCATAGCTGTAATAGAAAGTTCTGGTCAGCTTCTCCACCACTACTTTCAGATACACAGGGCCTTCCTTCACCTTGTCCACTTCCGCCACCAGTTCCTCGCCGTGATTGCGGTTGATGACCAGCTGAATCTTCCGTCCGCCCTCATAGCACAGAGCGCATCTGGCATAGGTGGCTGTGCTGTAGTAGCAGGTCAGTCCGGCCTGTTCTCCGTCCTTATCCGGGTAGAACTCCAGCTTCGTCTCCGCCACATAGGACAGCTCCTGTTCTCTGCGTAACAACGTATTTTTCGCACGGATCTCATTCAGTTGTCCGTCTCTGGTCCAGATCCGGAAATATCCGGGACGTTCCGTCAATGACCAGGAACCGTTATCCGGGTTGCGCACGAACTCCCATTCCAGATTCAGCCTGGTATCGTTAAAATCGTCAAACAGATTTCTCTCATAAATGCACTCCGGCAGATCCGGTGCAATCTGTGTCAGGCTGGGACCTTTTCCCTCGTTGACAGTAAACCATCCATCCTCCGTCCACTGTACGGGATCCAGTGCCGACTCTCTGCCTACGGTCGTGTAATTCCCCTCATTGGGTCTTCCGCAGAGATAATAGCACCACCACTGACCGTTCTGATCCTGTACCAGCTTGCCGTGACCGGCTCTCTGGATGGGTGCAGCGGGATCCTTCTGACGCATAACTGGATTATAGGGGGAGCACTCGTAAGGGCCGTAGAAATTCTTACTTCTTCCCACGTTGATGCCATGACCGTAACCGGTGCCGCCCTCAGCCACAATGGCGTAATAATAGCCGTCCTTTTTCATGATATGGGGACCTTCGGAGCAACGCTCGCCGGTGCCTTCCCATGCGGTCTTCGCCGGACCCGCCACTGCCAGTCCGTCCGCCGTCAGGGGAACTGCCTGTGCTGCCTTGGCAATGATCATATATCTGCTGCCGTCATCATCCACGAACAGGGATGGGTCAATATCGTCCACTTCCAGGCATACCGGCTTACTATAAGGACCCTCCGGCCTGTCGGACACCATCACCAGTTGTCTGCGCATTACGTTGTTATCACGCTTGCCGTCCGCATTCAGACGCAAAGTTACATAAACATAGTATTTTCCGTCCACATATTCGATATCCGGTGCCCAGATGCCGTGGGAATCCCGGATGTCACTAATGTCCAGCCACTCCGGATTCGTGATGGCATGGCCGATGATATGCCAGTGAACCATATCCCGGGAATGGGAAATGGGGATCGCCGGAAAATACTGGAAGCTCGAATTCACCATGTAATAATCGTCACCGACACGGATCACGGAAGGATCCGGGAAAAAGCCTCGCTGTACAGGATTGTGATAAGTTCTGGGTTCGTTCATAGGAATCTCCTTTTGCATATAATCACAGTGTTTTGTTCCTGCTCTCAGTGTATTCTTTACGGGCTCTTCTGTCGTGCCAGTTCTGTTTTCAATTTGTGACATATATTGCAGCCATTGCCGTGTTTTTTCTTATCGCATCAAGAGTTTTCGTGCCCTATTTATTCCATAATAGAGTACTGCATCCACTCATACAAAAGCTTCGTACCTTCCATGATCTCAGGAGGCAACAACGCCCTGGCTACCAGTTTCAGTTCGTCGGATTCGATGTCCGTTCTGCGAAGGTGGGCGTAATCGCCGTCAATGCTTTCTACGATATACTCAAAACGATTCATTGCAAAGTCTCCTTATTAAATATGCACTAAAATATATCCATCCTGCAACGATACGGACCAATCCGCCGGCCACTCCGGCATGGTATCGCCGATCGTCCTGGCCTGCTCCAGTATCTCAGGATCTGTAACCTGCGGGAAAGAATGTCCGTGCATCTCTAGAAAATTCATCATCTCACGGTTCGTTCCGTCAAATGCATCAAATGCCCACTGAATAAAAGGATAATTAGCCTCTCCCGTAAAACAATATCCCTGGGGTGCGAAATATTTTTCTTTCAGATGAGGATCTACTTTGTCTGTAATTGCTGCGATCACACGGTACTGCCATGAGCCATAGGAAACATAATAATCCTCCACCAGACTATACGGGGTGCTGTAATGTCCTGTAAAGATCACCGGTGTGCCCTTCCCATAATCACGTTCTATTTCCAATGCGATCTCGGTCAACACTTCTTTTGTATTCAGGTATTTGTTATAGTCTACATAAAAAGCCTGATTCAACGCAGCCGCCTGATTATATATGATGATTCCCGCCAAAACAAGATATGCCGGTCTAAGCCACGGCAGGGCTCTTCGTTCTGAAAAAAACAGATAGAGCAATAAAAAACCGATACCTGTAAAAAAGGGCATATACTGACAGGAGCGATACAATGTCACTCTTCCTTCTACAATGGTCAGGAGAAAAGGTGTAATCATCATACCCATCAGAAGAAGAAGATACCATATATCTTTTCTTCGTATTCCCAGCACTACGGCAATCATGCCCAAAACAAAAGTTGCAATCACATATCCCAGTATGGGCAAATATACCACTGCATTCACATAATACACAATCCAAAATCTTTTTAGTAACATCCATAATTCCTGGATCGGTTGATTCGAGCCGAATATTTTCAAAACTTCAGTAATACTCCGCTGATTCATAAAGCCTACCATATCCTGTAACCTGAACACCTGTATCATAACTTTAAGGATTACAGATCTCAAGATTATAACTCCCAACGTGATCGATGCACCTATGATTAACTGGCCTATCACATATCCGCTCTTTAATCTTCTGTTATCTGTAAAAGCGCGTAAATATAAAAGTAGCAATATGCCTATGATAAACAGCAGCAACATAGACTCATAACATCCTATCGCCACGGTAATGCATATAAGACTTCCGAGATAATATTTTATAGCACTTTTACGCGTCCCGGACCATTTGTCCATTCCGCTCCAAAAACATATCAATGCCAACGCTGAAAATACATATCCAATATCCACTCCGTCATGGTAGTAGTATACATACACTTCACTAATGATCGGATTGGATATGAATATGCAGGAAAATATGATATACCCTGTCAGTCCCACCTTGCGACCGAATATTCTGCGGAAAAGAACACAAAACAAGGTTGCACTGATACACAATAAAATAACGCCGATCAGTTCCATCATAAACGGCGAGAAGTCAGACAAATGAAATATTTTATTTATCAGATAGATGAACCATCTTCCCATTACGACTTCCAGTCCATCCTCCAAATACAGCGAAACAGCCGTATCATCTATTCCAATACTTGGATGCGTCATTTCAAACCCATACCCGCATATAGCAGTCAGGCATAAAATAATTACATATATTTTTTGTTGAAAAAAATATTGAAATTCCTCCCACAGTTTTTTCATGTTTTTTTCTCCGCCTTTGTTCTTACTTTATCCCAGTGTAAAGGATTTTTCCATCAACGTCAAGAACTGTAGTGGATTACGCATCCTCATTGATATCCTCGATAAACACCTAGAAAAAACAAATGCCACACCCGAGGAATTCGACGCAGCAGCGGCTTATCGCATAAATTGCTTCGCAATTCATGCGATATCCTCTGGACTTCGTCATATCCGTGACATAAAAAGTACCCGACCTCTCAAGCAAGCTTGGAGATCGGGTATTTTGCACATCCACGTTTATATCTTCGAAAATCGCTCTGCTTCGCAGAGCACGTGCTTCGCACTTATGATTTTCTCGATAAACACCCATAAAAAACAAATGCCACACCCGAAGGTGTGGCGCTTGTTTTTTCTATGGGGTGTTTACATCATTCCGCCCATACCGGCTCCACCGGCAGGCATTGCGGGAGTCTCTTCCTTGATGTTAGCTACAACGCTTTCGGTAGTAAGCAGTGTGCTTGCTACGCTGGTAGCGTTCTGCAGGGCACTTCTGGTAACCTTTGCGGGATCCAGGATGCCGGCACTTACCATATCTACATATTCCTCTTTCAGAGCATCGAAGCCGACACCGACCTCAGACTCACGTACCTTATTGATGATAACGCTGCCTTCCAGTCCTGCGTTTGCTGCGATGTGATACAGCGGAGCTTCCAGTGCTTTCAGGACAATGCCTGCACCGGTCTTCTCATCACCTTCCAGAGTAGCTGCCAGTTTAGCAACTTCCTTGGATGCATGAATGTATGCGGAACCACCGCCACAGATGATGCCTTCCTCTACAGCTGCTCTGGTAGCTGCCAACGCATCTTCCAGGCGAAGCTTAGCTTCCTTCATCTCAGTCTCGGTAGCAGCACCTACACGGATGACTGCCACGCCACCGGACAGCTTAGCCAGTCTCTCCTGTAATTTCTCTCTGTCGAAATCAGAAGTGGTCTCTTCGATCTGCTTCTTGATCTGTGCGATTCTGGACTGCAATGCTTCCTTATCGCCTTCACCGTCTACGATCACGGTGTTCTCTTTCTGAACCTTAACGGATTTTGCACGACCCAGCATATCCATTGTGGTATCCTTCAGCTCATAACCAAGCTCGGAACTGATTACGGTACCGCCGGTCAGAATTGCGATATCCTCCAGCATAGCTTTTCTTCTGTCACCATAGCCGGGAGCCTTAACAGCTACTACATTGAAAGTACCACGCAGCTTGTTGACGATCAGGGTGGTCAGTGCCTCGCCCTCTACATCCTCAGCGATGATCAACAGCTTAGCGCCGGACTGAACGATCTGCTCTAACAGGGGCAGGATCTCCTGAATGTTGGAGATCTTCTTATCAGTGATCAGAATATAAGGATTATCCAGAACTGCTTCCATCTTATCCATATCGGTTGCCATGTAAGCGGAGATATAACCTCTGTCAAACTGCATACCTTCTACCAGATCCAGTTCGGTCTGCATGGTCTTGGACTCTTCAATGGTGATAACACCGTTGTTGCTTACCTTCTCCATAGCATCTGCAACCAGCTGTCCTACTGCTTCATCTCCTGCGGAGATTGCTGCTACTCTTGCGATGTGCTCCTTACCGTTTACCTTCTGGCTCATCTTACCGATGGTTTCTACTGCACATGCAGTTGCTTTCTTCATACCTTTTCTCAGGATGATGGGGTTAGCACCTGCTGCCAGGTTCTTCATACCTGCATTTACCATAGCCTGTGCCAGAACGGTTGCGGTTGTAGTACCATCACCGGCTACATCGTTGGTCTTGGTAGCTACTTCCTTTACCAGCTGTGCACCCATGTTCTCGAATGCATCTTCCAGCTCGATCTCTTTTGCAATGGTAACACCATCGTTGGTGATCAGGGGTGCGCCGAAGGACTTATCCAGTACTACGTTTCTTCCTTTGGGTCCTAAAGTTACTCTTACGGTATCTGCCAGCTGGTTAACACCAGCCTCTAATGCTGCACGGGCTTCTGCGCCGTATTTAATCTCTTTTGCCATAATAATCAGCCTCCAATTTATTTGTTCTTAGTCTTAATTTCTTTTCAAATTTTGCTTTTACTGAATAATTGCAAGGATGTCGCTCTGCTTTACGATGATGTACTCTTCGTCATCCAGCTTTACTTCGGTTCCGGAATATTTGGAATAGATGACCTGATCGCCAACCTTAACTTCCATCTTGACTTCCTTGCCGTCTACAACACCGCCGGGGCCTACTGCTACGACTTCTGCCTGCTGGGGTTTCTCCTTATTCTGACCGGGGAGTACGATACCGGACTTGGTAGTCTCCTCTGCAACTAACTGTTTTAATACGACTCTGTCACCTAACGGTTTCAAATTCATGATAACTGCCTCCTTAATAGCTATTTAAAAATATTATTACTCGTTTTCATTTGTTAGCACTCATTTTTATCGAGTGCTAATTGCTATAGCTTATATTAGTTTTATATGCCCAGTTTTTCAAACGTATTCACAACTATTTAAAATCTCTATTCTCATTTTTTCTCTTATTTTCTCATTTTATCTTTCATTTTTATATAGCATGAGTGAAAATGCGATTTAATATTTCGTTTATAATTATAAAAAAGAATCTCGCTTATTTCCTATAAATTAAAAAACAGCCCGATGCTATCACCGGACTGTTTCCCATACTTACCTATAAAATTGATTTACTTTATGCTGTTTTGGCATCGTCATGGTATTTCTGCCACTTCTTCTTATAAATAAAGTAGCAGGGAATTCCTACGAATACCATTCCACCTAAAATATTACCGATGGTAACGGGAATAAAGTTGTTCAGACTGTGAAGTATCGTCAGTCCCTGAATCTGCTCTGCCGTCAATCCGTATGCTTCCTGTGCTTTCGCCACGTAAACAGGATTCTGCGCAGCCATCATGCCAACGGGAATGTAGAACATATTTGCAACGCAGTGTTCGAAGCCGCCGACCACAAACGCCATGATCGGGAAGAAGATCGCCCAGATCTTACCTACGATATCCGTAGCTGCCACTGCCATCAGGATAGCAATACATACCAAAATATTACACAGAATGCCTGAGGTGATTCCCTTCAGGGGAGAAATGCCCACTTTGCCGACTGCCACCTTGATGGCATAGGCACCCAGCAGCCCTCCGGTGTAATCCAAATTACCGGAAAAGTAGATCAGGGTATCAATGATCAGGGCGCCGATCAGATTGCTGAAGTACACCACGATCAGGTTGCGGATACATTCGAACCACGTTACCTTTTTGCCAACCACATCCATGACGATCAGGCAGTTACCGGTGAAAAGCTCTCCACCTACAAATACAATGATCATCAGTCCCACGGGGAAGATAATACCTGCCACAAATCGTGCCAGCCCTACATTGTCAATGGCATGTGCCGCGGTGCTGCCGGTGGCTCCGCCCAGCGCGATAAATGCACCCGCCATAATACCTAACAGGATCATCTTGCCTAAAGGAAGATGGGCTTTACCTTCTCCGGCTTTCATGTTGGTATCAATGACTTCTGACGGCGTATTAAAATGCTGTTCCATATAACCCTCATTTCTGCACAGCTCTCATCTGCTGTACTCTCTTAACTCATTTATTCCTTATATTACACTACTTTCATGATAGTAAGCAAGATATTCACTTCATGTATCTGATTATATACATTTCTGTTTTCAAAGTGGAATCTCGTTTACAAAACGGGAAACTCGGATGACTATTGAGCAGCGTCTGATTTTGTCGACAAAGAGTCTTTTTTTGTAATTTTTTTGCCTTTTTTTGCAAAAAAATGCTAGACAAAAGACATAATGTGTACTATACTAAACTTGTTCGGTGAGAGCCGAACCGCTTATATAAGTAGATTTCCGGAAGAATTCCCCTTTTACACAATTAAAGTGGCTGCAGGTTTCCCGCCTGCGGCTGCTTTAATTGTGTTATAAGATAGTTTTTAAGCTTTGCTTTAAAATTGCAAAAGTTTTTGCAAAAATTTAAAATTTTCACTTGCTAAGTGATAAGTATCTATGCTATAATAGCTTTCGTCAGTGGTTCAGCTGATACAATTTCATAGGGGAATAGTACAGCGGTAGTGCGGCGGTCTCCAAAACCGTTAACGGGGGTTCGATCCCCTCTTCCCCTGCTTTAAAAAGTCGATTTTATCGGCTTTTTTTGTTGCAAAAATCACGAACATTCCTAACGAAACGCTATGACGTAATTTGGAAGGTTGCTGTCATGGCGTTTTTGCATTCTTCTAACTTTGCTTCCAGTTCTTTTGTATCATCCTGATTGAAGCAATAGTTGTTCAGACTGGTTCTCTCGTCTGCGTGCCCTGCCGTTTCTCGGATCGTATCAATATTCACATTATTATCAAACAGGGAAGATATAAATGTTTTACGAATTTTGTGATTACTCTTATTGAGAATACCTATAGCAATACATAGTTTTTCAAGATAAGTCGTGATTGTTCTGGCATTGGAACGCTCTTTTCTCTGACTGGATATTAGTATAAAGTTATCAGAATAATATCCACAGTTATCATTGATACTGCGTATGATTTCCAGTAGCCTTTTTGCTTCGGAATTAAGATATATGGTTCGCATACCGGCATCCGATTTTGTGTATTCCACAATCTTATATCCTTTAGGAATTACCTTAACACTGTTAGTTGCTTCGTCTATGACAAACTCATAGTCTTCTACTTCACTACGGCAGATATTGATGTAGTTGCCGTCAATATCACTCCACTTTAAAGCTACCAGTTCACCGATTCTTAAGCCTAATTGGAAATTTAGTAATATTGAAATCGGTGTTGTACAGTTAGGATTCCTGTTTACCCTAAAAGAACATTCTTCTGCAACCAACTTTTGTTCTGATCTCAAGAATACCTGTGTCTCACTCTTTGGCTTCGGCTTCTTTACAAACAGCTTCGTATTAACCTTCATACCTGCCATCGGGTTCTTTTGCAATATATCCACGCCATCCATACAGGCATATTCTAATGATTGCTTCAATATTATAGACATATTATAGTAGGCATTGCGTGTCAATCCGTATTCCTTAATAGTATTATGCAACCACATATCAATGTAAACTCTTGTAAGATTCTTTAACTCCATATCAGCAATTTCATTCTGATCATAGAATCTGTTCCAGTCAGAAATCAATCGTTTAATATAGGTAGCAGAATTTGTATGCGCCTGTTTATAAACTAACCATTTAGGAAATAATTTTCTAAGGGAATCCACAGTATCTTTCGTACTTTCTACGATATACTGCTTGTCTTCCTGTTCCGCATAAAACTGAACAATGGCATCTTCAAGTTTTTCCAAGCTGGATTTTGCTATAGTTCTTACCTTTCTTTTCTTTGTTTCATCCGGTAGATCTGTTCTCCACCTCCCATCCGTGGATTGGAATATTTTATATTTGTGCTTTGCCAACAGTCTTTGTCGTTCCTGATCTCTCATACTGTTTCGCACGTCATCCAAATTTATCATATTGTTTTCTGAAAGAAATTTCAACATTTCTTCGGAATTATCTGATTCTATATTTTTTACTTTAAAGTCAAGTATATTGCTAATATAAATTCTCCTCTCTTTTCATTGGAGACTGAGGAATCCATCCACAGTCCCCTTTTTAAGTCTATAACTTTGCAATTATAATTTTTCTTTGCTGATTGCCATTGATAAAATGTACCAAACATTTATCATTTTTCTGAAATTCAAACGGTGTACCATTCTTCACTGTGTACCTACAATTATCAATAAGCACCGTGCACACATTGGCATTGGCTTCCAGAACAATAGCTTCTCTATCGCATTTTAATTCCGCAATTCTTTTATCTATAGCCTTTAAGATACAATCGCACATTGTACTTATTGCTCTCTCCGAATCCTTCATATTCTTTATCTCCTATTCCCTGTCATGCTCTGAAACATAACTCCGGGCATCCTTTTAACTATTTCTTTGATAAATTCATCCACATTTTGAACATCATGCAAATGAATATCTCCCATATTCACTGAATAGTTCGGTGTATTATTATTTGTAACAGTCTGCGCCGCTTTCATAAAATCAGGCATAAGCATCTGTGGCGTAACGTTCATACCAGTAATTAAATCAACGAAGCGATCAAAAGATGCCGTCTGCTGTTGTGTCAGAATGCGTTCTCCATCCTGCACCATTGCAAATCCATCTTCGCCATGTTGTTTAGCAAGACCAGTTAATAAATCGTCAGGATTGATCTTGACAACTCCACCATTAGCATATTTTCTAATATTATTGGCACGTTTCTTTGAAGCAGCAATGGTCTTTTTCTGTTCATTGGACATGATAATATTAGAATTATTCTTCCGCTGATCAGAAGTGGCAGCTGCACTGGTGTTACTCTTGTTACCAGTGATTTTGTTGATAACACTGGTAGGTGCACCGGCACTAATCATTCCTGACACATTATAAGCAGATCCTACGGAACCGGCAGAACCAGTACTTCCAGAAGCTGCTTTCTGTGCTTCTTTAGCAGCATTGATTTGCTCATTTGCTGATGCCCATGCCGCATCGGCTAAAGCCTGTAATGCTTTAATCTGTTCATTAGCAGACTGCCATTGTTCATCCGCAATAGCCTGTTGAACAGAGATATACTGCATTCTAAAGCCATCCAGTGTAGACAATCTACCATTTAGAACATCATTCTCCCAATTTGCACCGAGTACCTGACTGGCAAGCATTTCATTCTGTTTATTTTCATATTCATCAGATAATGCGCTCCATTCAGATTTCAGCTTGTCATAATAATCTTTCTTCTCTTCGTAGCTTTTAATCAGTTCTTCATTACTGTTGATCTGCTGTTGAATACCTACATATTGATTCTTAAAATTTTCAATATCAAGAATGTTATTGTTTAGAATCAATTTCTGATATTCTGATCCTAAAAGTGCTATGGCATTCATGGCATCAATATTATCCTGGTAAGCATCTTTTACGCTATCCCACTGCGCCTTGAATTTTTCTAGTTCAGAGACTTGCTTCAACAATTCTGACGTTTTCAGATCTAATTCAGCATCATCATAAGATTTCTGTGTATCTCTGATTGCTTCAAAGTCGGCACTATATACATAGCCTTTGCCCTCAATGTATTGCTTGATAATCCTATTGTTATAGGCTTTCTCTAACTGGTATTTTGTTTTTTCCAGTGCCAGTGCTCTGTCTCTTTCATCATTGGCATCTTTTAAGCCATCAATGATAGCTTGAATGCGGTCAATCTCCGTGTCATAGACTTTATCTACTGCATTCAATGCCGAATCCATGTTGGAAAGATTACTGTTAAGTAGGTCATTCTCCGATTCTATGGAATCGATCTTTTCTTGTATGCGATCCATCTCTTTTTCAAACCGCTTTACCACCGCAGATAATACTTTATCCAGTACGGATTTCTGCTTTTCTAATGCTTTTTCGATATAGTCGAAATAATCTTTTGCAGAGATTTTTCCTGATTTATGCATATCATCAAGATAGTTCTTCACGGTGTTACAATAGGTCTGATAATCTATTTTTCCTGCATCTAGGGATTTTTCAAGATAATTCAGATATGCTTCGATTTGATCTTTGATATCACTGGCGGTATCAGATGCTGACTTCGTGGCATCTTCCTGCGCTTTCTTTGTAGCTGTTGCTCCCTTGTATACTGCTTGTGGAACATCCACCGTTACATTCATAGACGCATTTACTTCACCAACAATTTCTTTAATTTTATTGGTGATATTTGCCCTCATAGAATCTGCCATGATAGGATTTTCTGCTAATCTTTGCTTTAGTGCTTCCAGTTTTTGCAGAGCTTCTACACTAGCTCCTGCAACCTGTGCCAAGCGAATGATATTTTGACAGTCGGCAGCAGTATTGATGGTATTAACATTGCAGAGCTGTTTTTCCAGTGCATATCCTACCATCTTTTGTGTAGTATCCTGCGAGATAGTACCTTCATCCATCAGGCTTTGAATCTCTGCTGCCGTTACAGAAGCTAAATCGGAAGTCGTGTTGGAAAGCAACGTGTTTTGCAGAGCAAGTTCCTCTTTGTTTCGGGTCAAAGTTGCTGTTACCACTTCTTCCGCATTTTCGATTCCCATTTCTTCCAGCATGGTGATTGTAGCCTGTTTTGTTTCTTCGGTAAGATTATTCAGCGCACCGGAGTTCTGAATGTACGCTGTGGCAAGTCTATCAAAAGAATCTTGGCAAGCATCAATATCTTTGGAATTATTCGATACCGTCCGGATAAAATCATCATAGACAGTCTTGTATTCTTCCGTCACATTCTCCATACTTCCGAAAGTTTCGGTAAAATCATCATTATTCAAAATGGTTGACCAGTCGAAATCTTCCTTATTTAAAACATCCGCATAAATCTCATCCAAAATATCCTTTAGACCTTTGGACAATCCTTCCACTTTAGAGAGAGATTCCTCATAGGATACCGGTTCTACAATACCAATATCGACCGTAGTATCTGCAAGATTCTGCTTTGCTTCGTACAGATCCTTCAGATGAGTAGTCAGACCTTCCGCACTAATGCCAGTAGCATCCATAACCTCCGCATACTCTGTCATAGACTTCAATGTAGCATCAGATATGTCACCATTAACATACTGTGCATAGGCATCATCCAGCTTCTGAACCACAGCTTGATTATCCACGCTATCGAAATAATCAGATAAATTCTGAACTACCGTCTTTCCACCTCGTCCATACTGTAAATAGGCTTCATACACACCGTTCAGCTTATCCGCTGTCTCTTCCGCACCGCTGATGATATTACCATAATCATCATAGAGGGCATCATCTAAAGAACTCAGATCGTTATAATAGTCTGCCATCTTACCTTCGGCATACTCGATACGACTGCTTAATGTATCCATCTGATCATTATAATAGTCGTATGCGGAATCCTTGGTTAATGCCTCATAATTGAGTACACCACTGGCATCACGGTAGGAATCTTCAAGTTCCTTCTGCTTCTGAATCAGTTTATCCTGCTCCTGCTTTAACTGCTCCGCAAGGGCAATCTGACGTTGCATGGCATCAATACGGTTTTCGTGTCTTTCCGCATTGTAGGTATTGCCATCTTCCGCAGTGTAATACTCAATATAACTTTCCGTCTTCTTATTGATGGCACTGACAGCTTCGGTAGCAGCTCTCTTACCTTCCATCTGCGCAGCGTACTTTTTCAGTTCGATTTCTCGTTCCAGTTCATCGTTCTGCGCTCTCAGGCGATCCAGTTCATCCTGTTCAACAAGCGTAAGTGATACATCCTTAGTTGCCAATTCATCAATACGCTTCTTTGTAGTCTCCAATTCAGAATTGAGATCATTTATTTCGGATGATAATTCATCAAATTTCTGCTTGGATTCCTCCGCTTTCTTATCCACTTCCTCTAAGGATTGCTTATACTTCTGCCACAGGGTAACTCCTGCGGTTACAGCCAGTCCCACTAGGATAAGTGGATTAGCAGCCATCGTAGCATATAAGCCTTTCAATACACCGGATAGTGTCATTGTACTTGCTGTTGCTCCCTGCTGTGCGGCTGATAAATTCCACGCCTGCAGTGTGGCAGTTGCTTCTGCTTCACTCATATTTTGATTCATTAGGATAGCGATCTTCTGTGCATCCGTCAATGTATTTGTAGACAGAATCAATCTTGTCTGAGACTGGGAGAGTCCCTGTGTGAGGTCTAACAGTCTTTGCATATCGGACGCATCAGCAATGGTATTCTTCGTCATTGTCATAGCAGTACCTAAATCTGAGAATCCTTGTGCCGCTTCTCCCAAGTAGGATGCTAAATGTTGGAATGTGTAAATTGCCCCTACTGTTCCCAGTCCAGCTAATGCACTTTTTAGAATACCGCTACTATCCGCTGCATCTATCATAGCCTTTGCTGTATCCAGTATGGACGCATATAAATCATCCGGTATGGTATCAGATGCCAGTGATTCCAAAGATGCCTGTAATGCCTGGGTCTTGGCTTCAAGACTATCGAGATAGACTTCAAACTTACTCTCTGCCGATCCGTCGGAATTCATAGCAAGATTCGTAAGCTTTTGTACTTTATCCCAGTTATCGAGAGCTGCAATCAATTTATTATATTGATGTGTTCCTGCCAGTGCCGTAGAGACAGCTTTCTGCGTATTCTTGTCAAAAGACTGCCACTTTTCCGCCACTCTATCTAAGACCACTTCAGAATCTTCAAACTGATTATTCACATCTCTCATGGAAATTCCAACTTTGTTTAGTACTTTTTCCACATCATTTAATGCTTCACCGCTTTCAGAATCAATAAATTTTCCAGCCTTAATTTGATTCATTCTTGCTATAATTGTCTTTAAACCAGTACCAATACTTTCGTCATTTTCCTGAGTAGCATCCTTTATGGTAGCAATGATAGCTGCGGTACGTTCCAATGATACTCCTGCGTTATTTGCCATTGATGCAACTTTGGTAAGTGATTCACCAATACCACCGGCATCAGAAGCAGATGCAAGGTCTATTGCGGATAGTACATCATTTACATGAGATGCTTCGCTTGCTGCCATTTTAAATCCATTGATGGTAGCGGTAAGAATCTCCGCAGATTTATCAGAATCAATCTTCGCAACCTTACTCAGAACCATGCTGTCCTGAATTAACTGGTTGGTCTCCTGCATGGTTCTACCCTGTCTTAAGAAGGCATCTGCACTCTCTCCTACTGCTTTCGTAGTGGCTCCCAGTTCCTGCGCAAGGTCATTATAATCATTGATTAGTGCACCTACCTTATCACTGCTATCGCCAGTAACCATCTGTAGATCCGTCTTCAGATCATTCAGTTCCTTAACCGTGTCAATGGCTTCTTTACCGGCTCTTGTTACTTCATGCAGTGCATCTTGCAGTAGATTTGCACCAGTATAAGCAAGGAATGCTTCTCTTAATGTATTGCCGAATCTTTGGAATACACTGTTCCCTTGTTGCCCTTGCATATTCACACCGGCAAGAATACTGTCAAGATTACTCATATCCATCATGGCATCCGCTTCGGCTTGTACTGCATCCGTTGTATTTTCTGCACTTTGCTCTACTTTCTTATTAGCATCTGCAAATTTTTCTTTCTTGGAGGCAGCAGTTGTGGCAGATTCCTCTACTTTGTCCATAGCGGATGCTTCATTCTGAATCTCTTTTGTGGATTCCTGCGCAGATGCTTTTGTATTACTCTGCTGATATAAAGCATTCAGCTTTTCCACACTTGCAATGATGCTCTGATATACAGAATCATCCAGTCCCAGTGTTTTGGAATCTAGTGGTTCAATCTTTGCAACATCAGCACGATAGTTCTGAATTGCCTGGCATAACTCTCTAAATTGTTCTGTGGGATTATTTTGACCTTTGAAAATATCGGGAAATTTTGAAGATAATTCTTGATAGATGGAATCTAACTCAATTCCTTTACCTGTGGTAAATTTACTAGGGTATAGGCTCCTGAGTGTTCCCCATTCATCCCCTAAATCAGATCTGATTTGTTCTGAAATTTTAATTGATCCTATCTTCTTCAGATAGCTGTAGAATTCATCGTAAATACCTAACTTCTGCTGCATGATATTGGCATTATTTGTTATAATATCTCCAAGTTCCATGATTTTATTGCTCACAGAATCAATATCATAACTGCCATCCGCAGAAATAAATTTGTTAGAGTACAAATTCGTCAATTCTTGCGAAATTGTTTGTATTTTTCTCTGAACCTCTTTATCCGCTACATTAAATTGACTAATCAGTTCCTTTGCCATCTCAGAGCCGAATTTATTCAATGATCCGCTTGCACCGGATTCTTTCAGAGCCTTGTTAATGTCTCCTAAATCCAGTTTCAGTTTCAAACCTTTTTGTTCTAATAGTTTCTGTAACTTTTGGGCATCTTTCATAATATCCTTATAGCTACCATCTATATCTAAATCAACACCAACTTTTATATCTAACATTTGTTATCCTTTCTTTACTGTATATCCCCTTCTTTGCAGTCCTTTTTTCAAGGCATTTTCCACACGATCACTCTTATCAACTTCATCCTGGGTATTATCAAGAAAAGGTCTTGGTTGTATAAAATTACCGGTAAAATCATAATACAATTTATGCTTACCGCCTTCGCCCTCATTGATAAGGTCTGCAAGTGTGGTTCCACTATTGTACGTGCCGTATCCTGGATTGTACGGAGTGACATTATCCACATACAATGTCATATCGTCCACTTGCCCTACAATGTTCCTCGGATCATCAATGCCCCCGGAGCTTCTCCGGTTGTATATCTTAGGACGGTATGCATCAAATACATCTCTTTGAACGTGTTCCAGTTCTATGTCACGAACCTCTTCAAACACTTCCTTCGATAGGGTGTCCTTTATGTCCGATTTGAGATCCTTCAGGAACACATCAAGGTCACTATAGTTCCGTTTCTGTCCCATGACAGTCCCCTTTCAGTCCCATAGCAGTACCTAACAGGAGACAGATCGAGTCCGCCAGGGTATTTTCTTTTTGTAGCCTCCGGTTCAGTCTCACTTTATCCACTACATCCATTTTCCTATAGGCTTCTGTAATATCAGCAATAGTTCTGTCCACCTTATCTTTTTCAGAAGAACTCAATAGACCATTCAGTTCTTGAAAATCTGTTAAGATATCATTATAATACTCGGCCTGTGCTTTCAATCTATCATAAACCGACTCCCAGAAACTCGGCTCTTGATTTACATAAATAATAAGTTTTTCCATTGTGAAATTTTTTAATACTCTCTCCGCTCTATCAGATGACATATGCTGTAATGCTGTAAGAACATCGTCCATAAAGAAACGTTGTTCTAATAATTCTTCATTCTGCATTTCTTCCATATAATATTTTTCCTTTCATAAGTTATGTTTTGTGTGATTTTGATTGAAATAATTTTCGATGATGAAATTAGGGATTCATAAGATAGCTTTCCAGCTTGGAAAATAGATGCGGATATAAGTCGATTTTTCCTCTTTTGAACTGTGATAAGATTCCTCCGTTGATTCCGGTTGCTTTTGCTACATAGGTCTGCTTTTCACGCTCTAACCGTTTACAATATAATTCTCGTAATTCTGCTTGGGTCAAGTTATTTCTCTCTCCTTTCTTTGCATATAAAAATTTTTTTATAAAAATTGCCAGTATACTATTCACCATTCGCATACTGACAATTCACGAATTCATAAGCGATCGCTCTTGGATTGATTTGCTTTGAATGTGCCGTATTTTTCGCACTGTGATACCGTGTTTGAGCCAGTACCACAGCACGGAAAGGAGATGGTTTACACACACTACTAGGCTTACGGTCTTTTCATGTATGCACCTTCCTCTTTTCATATAGGGATATTCAGAAGCCATTAAAATCAATCATTTTCGTCATTTTGTTGCATATTTTCTTCTATTTTTTGTTCATTTTTAACAAAACATTTTAGAAACAGCTCCGGGGCCATCTGATACAGGAAATTTAGCATAGTATTTTGAACGTCTGTATACTCTCCGTCGATTGCTTCAATGATTAGTTTTATCACTATAGCTTGGTCAATATTTTTATTGCCAATTTTATGAAGTGCGTTATTCAAAACACTATTTTTTAGTACAAAATATGCCTCGTCTTCTTCATCCAATCCATAGTCTGTTCTTATCTTCTGCATGGAATCGTTATATTTCTGAATTACTTGTGCTAGCCGTTCTGCTTTTCTATTATCGACTTTCATTTTTAATATATTTTCATCAAAAAATTTTCTTACGGGTAAGCGTTCTTTTCTATTCTCAGGATATTTATTAGTCTCTTTTCCTATGATCTCTGCCATGATATCCATAGGGCAATTCATTCTTTGCACCGTCCCCTCAGAGTACTTTTTCTTCGGATTTTTAATTTTTTTCGCATTAGCCATAAATCTAGGCACTAGACCACTTTTCATACAAGAAAGTCTTTTTATTCTATTTATTTCGTTCACTACGTTTATGTCAAAATTCTTCTTAGCAAGATCAATGGAAATCTGTCCTATCACAGACAAAATGATAAATATATCTTCCAGTTCTCTACTTTTCATCTTACCGGCATAATAGTAACTGAGTGCCATCTGTGCCAAATCCGTGGATACTCCAATCGAGATCTGCGCTGCCGAAATTGCATTGTCCATCTTGGCGAAATCCTCGGGGCAAAAATGATACTCACTGACACCTTTTTCCTCTACGGAATTGATGATAGTAGGATATTCCATGTATGCGGTACGCGCCAGTTCTGCCAGCTCCGGTTGATTTGTCACGTAAACAAAATCCGAATCACAATCTTGTGAATTAAGCCTCGCCTGTGTATCTGTGCCGATTGCATTAAATACAATGACATTCTCGCCAATGTCAGGGAAATACTTCAACAACTTTTCCGGGTACACATTGTACAGGTGGATGATATTATTAGGGGAATTGTGCGGATTTCTGAAGGCAGCTAACCTCTCACCATCTTTGAATTTTGGTGTATAGCATTGTACACCGTCTGCCATTACGGAAAAACAGTCTTCATTGAGTGATGCTTTATCCCCTACCGCAGTCAGTAGCATAGATATAGGGTTGTCCATGATGGTCAAATTATCCGCTTTCTGCCATAACCGCCCAGCTAACATTTCATTCTTCAATTTATTCAGATCCTTACTCTTTTTCTCCCGGAACAGCTCTGTCTTCGTAAAATCTGAATTCCAGCCTACCATTGCCAGTAACACTTCATTGATGTTGAACCGGTTCTTCGTCATTTCCAAATATTTCAGATATTCCGCATCATTGTTCTTCAAAAGGTTGTAATATTCTATACTACAATTTACTACGGATTGCAGTATGCTTCTATCCGTACACGGAACAGAATTATTCATCTGATATGCTGACTTCTGATATTCTCCCAGTTTACTATGATGCACCGTCTTTACTATTTCAAACCAGTTACCATGTTCTTTCATAAAATTGCGCCAGTATCGAAATGCTTTTGATTCTTTACCGCCCATCAGATCTACAAATTTTAGCCACTTGATGGATTTATCAGAGATCACTGCCTTTATATCACAAAGTTTCAATTTTCTTTTGAACATATCCGTTTTTTCTGTGGTGGCAGTCTCATAGTCGATGCCATGTTCTGCGCAATAGTCTTTGAAAAACTCTTGTATATTTCCTGCAAACAGACAGCTTTTGAAAAAGTGTGACCGGCAATAGATAAACCCTTCTGCTCCCTCTGGCATTATGCTACTATCACATAATCCTTGTCCGTCCCAAAGGATATTAGGAATCTCATAATCATCAACTCTTACAACCGTACACTGCCTTCTTTTTTCATCGTCTACATAATGGTATTCCCCAGGATACTTGCCATTCACACGGATGCTATTAGCAGATAAATCTTCCCTACTTTTTCCTATAAGAGTATATCCTTTTTCTTTTGCAGTCTCCGGATCAAAAGTACAATCATGCCTGTTGATGATTTTTTCCACTTTTGGATCATCGAAATCAATTTCAAATTTGCGGTACTGCACCGGCACAGACTTCACAACCGCAGCTTTCATGGGATCGGACAATACTTCTCTGTCCTTTATAATAAGAATATTGTTCAGTGGAATCTGAATATATCCGTCCCCGGCGGCAGCAGTTGTCAGTGTCTGATACGCAGACATTCCTACTATATTAAATAGAGTGTCCGGAGCATTTTCATATTGTTCCTTCATCTTATCATACAGTCCCATAGTCAGGAATCGGATAGCCTTCAAAAATAGACTTTCTTCTATAAATATACATTCACCCTTCTTGGCTTTACTGGGATTCCTCATAAGCATCACAAAATGTTTCGTGATCTTGCCTATCTCCTCCCCACTACGGTTTCGTATAATGAAAGTATAATCTATTCCATCCTTGTAATACTGATTCCGAAGGTCATCACAGTTTACCGGCACACCATTATCATCTCCTTCATGGTCTCTATAGGTCACATTATACGATGTTCTTACAGTAATAAAGTTGCTATATATATCTGAATTTTTGATCCTGGTCAAACTGCTATACATATATCTTGAAAAGAGACTGTCCGGAAGCACTGCTAGTCTCTCACGGATTCCATTAAAATCAAACCACTTATCATTTATTTTATACTTGATTTTCTTGTTCGTATTTTTATCTGTAAAAGACTGTAAATAAATATCTGTTATCTCCACTGCTTTCATGCAGATGATAGGTTGTTCTTTGGAATAATCTATTGTTTTTGCTATAATAATCAACCTCCTTAGCTTCTTCTATAAAATAATATTCTCTATTAAATTTCTATTTATTTGCAAAAAAATATCAACCATCGAATGTTGACGGTTGATATAACATCTTTCATATTCTTTTTTATTAGTAATCTTTAGGAATAAGCTTATAAGTTGCTTCATCTAATACCATTTTGTAGATTTTTATATGATTTTGACACGCCCATTGCTTAATTTCTTTAATCTTGTTTTTATCCTCGTCCTTTATACATGCCCCAATATATATAGCTGAAATTGCATTTCCTATTTCTAAATAGTTGGGTTTATTTTCAAAATAATCCTTTGATCCCCAAAGTCTCCATTCATTTTCATAACTCCATGATATATCTTTGTATATGATTGGATTAAATGCTATATTCTTACTCTGTGTCAAAAGACATTCCGTTGCATCATATCTTTCTTCCATATATATTACTGGTAGCGCCAATTCACTAAATAATGAGTTTTTTCTGGTATCATATTCAATACAAAATCCACCATGATTTCCTGCATAATGACTCCACATTAATATAGAATCTTTTTTTTCAGAAAAACAAGCCATCTTCACATATTTCTTAAATCCATCGAATGTACCTCTGTAATGATTTTCAAACAATATCCTTAATTCAGAGTCGTTAGACAATACTTCTGGAAATAAATTTGCACTCTCTTTCCCTAATAATACTTCTACACATTTTTTATAATCAAATTTTACAGCAGAATCAAAGGGATCATTATATGTATTAGGACATGCAAGGTATACTTGTCCATCCATAATATTGCTTTTATAATATTGATCGAATGTCCGATATCTATATAATTTTTGTGGCATATATTGTCCAACATATTTTTTTACTTCACTATAAGGTATATCGGGATTTTCTAACATTTTTCTATATGTTATATAATTTTCTTTACTTAACATTCATTTATCCTCATGCTTTCCAATGAAAGAATAGCATCTATAGATTAATAATGTCAACACATACATACCTACTTTTTCACGTCATCTAGTGATTATCTCCAACCGTCAATATTCAATTTTCAAAGTACATTTATGACAAAATTATCATTATAATACATAAGAGATTTTCAGCCGATTTCGGCTCAGAATCAGTTAGCCTATAAAGATTACATCAGATGCTTTATCGTTGAAATTTACTATCTGATTTATTGTAATATTACTATATTTTTCGGGACCGCAGTTCGACCGGCACAACTCAAAAGTGTAATAAGTATTTATATACACCTTTTACGGATGAACCATTACTTCTATAAGTTCACACTTTTCAACCATTTATAGGATATATTCTCTCATTGAAAGATTTGTGTAGCCATAGCGGAACAAATCTTTTTGTTTCTGGAACAGAAACCCACTATTCAAGGAAGTAACATCCATTCGTAATAATTCCTCTTATCTGATCACATACAGCATTGGTAGGAATATTTTTATCCTTTACACTTTGCAGTGCAGTTTTAATATCCTCCAATGACATTCTGTACTCTTTCATAAGAACATCAATAAAAGGTTGTCTGTATTCGGTCAGCTTATCCAGTTCCAATTTATGATTATTATAATTGGATGCCCTATACTGTTTTTCCTTATAAGCAAGATCATTTATCTTCTTCTCATGCTTTGCTATGCAATTTAATATATACTCCTTTGTAAGAGTATTTGTATTCAATTTATCTTCCATTTTTAATTTATAACTTCTATCCATGTCATTCTCCTTAGTGGGTGTCTGCAAGCAGCCACAAATGATATTTGTTCCGCTCCGTTGTCGCTACACAAAATCATTGATACGAAAAACACCCCCGTTTAAAAACACCAATATAAGGGTATGTAATATATTAGAGTGTATAAATGGGGGTCTTTTTTATTCCACTCCCAAATTTGCAAATAGCTCCTTTAGTTCCTTATCATATTGTTCCTTCTTAGCGGAATCTTCTTTTTCTGCCTTAATGGAAAGGAATTTTTTTGATAGGCTTCTCTGAATATCTACATAGTATCTTGGATATGTAAATATTTCTTGCACGTCTTGTAGTCGTGGTACTTTCCCCCAGTTGTCTTTCTGCCAGTCTTTTACATATTCACCATATTCTATCAACGCTTTTTTCATTCTATTGTCAGAAACCGTCTGTGCATTTTTATCTATTGATTCAATCACCAATTCATTCAGATATAGCATTTTCAGTTCATACTCATTTTTTGTAATGGCTTCCTGCACATCATCTTCATTGAAGACAATTTTTATTCTTTCATATTTTCGTTCCCACCCATATAAGTCAAACAGCATTGCATTGACTTCATTGTAAAATTCATTTAAACGCATTGTGCACGCAGCATGATTTTTACTTTCTAGTCCCATACTATTCAACACACTTCTTTCAACTTTCAATATCTTTTTGATTTCATTATCATCTGCAACATAATGTCTACTTGGTGCTCCACTTTTATCATGGTTGGGAATGACTATCATGGTCTGAATCTGATAGTCTATCAGACTTCTATTGCTGAGATTATTTAGTGCGGAAAATAAAATAGAATTGAGCTTTGAATTGCAGCGCATATAAAAATTTTCCAGTTCCCATTTTGTCACCTTGCTATATTCAAGTTCCATCTGCAATACACTTACCGGAATCTTTTTATAGTTATTATTTATCATTCCAAGGATGCTCCATAACTGGTTTCGGGTCGCATAACACACTTGCCCTTTCTTATAGTAAATATACTTCAGCAGAATCGTCTCTATATATTTAAGGTAGATGTTTCTGTTACCGGCTTTCCTTTTATCTTCTACCGGAAGCGGTTCGTCATATATTTCTAGTATTACCAGGCTTCTCCCTCTGCCTTTTTCCATTCTGAAATATCTCGCCCATCTTTTCTGTTGTGCCTTATGAGAGTTATTACCGGATTTCAGCGGTTTCTCATGCAGAAGCTCACATAATTCCTTATATCCTTTTACAACCATTCCCGCTTCTAAATTTGTAGTGTCTACTTCATCCATACATACCGGCCGGCTTTTCTGTTTTGTACTGCTTCCATTCCAGTTATCAATCCACAGAACTTTTATTTCTTCCGCAGATTTTATCCATATATCCTCTAATGAATCCGTATTTTCCGAACTACTTGTTCTGTTCAGTACATCAGCTAAATTCGATGCCAGTATTTTATCTAAAAGAGGATTTAAGCCGCAAACAGATTTTTTCAGAACTTCCTCATCCAAATCTGCGTCTTTCATTTCTTCAATATTTTGAATTATAAAGTTAGCATACTTTACGGCTCTCATTGTGTCTGCATTCACTTCATCAAGCGTTGGCATCCTATCGTACTGCTCTTCTTCCTCTGGTATCATCGAAGTATAATAGTTTCTGCCGGTCGCAACATAGAAATATCTCTCCACCAATTTTGCTGTTTGATTTTTCTGCAATGGATTTAGAAAATCCCAGTAATCAATTTGTTCTTCTGTACTAATAATTCATTCCTCCATTTCTACTGTATAATCTCTTCACCCTTAATAGAATCTTTCCACATTTCGTCTATTACTGGCGGTACTTTATCAAAGTATGTAGCTATTTCACGAATATGTGAATGAACATAGCATCCTAAAAGCTTTTTGTATTTGCCCTTCTCATGACCGACAATCATATAAAAGCCGGGTTGCCACACCGCCTTCCCTGCCTGATATAGAACATTTTTTACCGTTCGCTTGTCAAAATCTTCCTTGCTGGCATAAAATCTAACCATTTCGTCATTATCAAAATTATCAAAATCCGGTTTTAAAACATGAAACTTCATAATCTATTTCCTCCATTTTTTCAACTTATTTTAGGCACACCGCTTTAATAACAATGTGCCTGGTTGTTCCGTTCAATATGTAGTCGGCATCCTCACCGATATATAACTTTAGGAGAATTTTTATGTGCATTTAATCCTTGGTGATTGCACGGTAACTGTCCTCTTCAACAGTAGGTTGAGTTTATGAAAACTCTGCTGAGAACATTGCTTCTAACTCTCTTATTCCCTGTAGTGCTTTCTTACCACAGTATGTTACATACGGTGCCAAAACAATCTCTAAGAAATCATTACATTCGTCTAATGAAAATCCATATTTTATTTCGATTGCTTCCGTTAATGTCAAATGATTTTCGGCAATGTATAAAGTTAACTGCACAGCTTCATCTTTTGATATATCCAAGAGATGATATAAAGCATCCATAACTTCTACCATTTTCATACTATCCTGCGGAAGGTATCCTTCCTTTTGAAACTGTGCTGCATATTGTTCTCGATCCTGCTCACTCAAATGAAGTTGAGATTCGACTACTTTTAGGTTCATCAGCATTTGTTCATTTAGTCTTATATGTTTCGATTGCAAATAATTAACTGCCATCCTAAATTTTTCACTTAACTGATCCATCGTGTATTCTTGGTTTTCATCCAATAAATACTGTTTCCATTCTTCTTTTACTTTCTTGTTCATTTTTTGTCCTCCATATTTCTATAGGTAGTACTCGGCATTTCACCGTATACTTAATATTATTTGCAATGGTGGGATGAGAGCATACCTCATCAGGACTTCCACCTATATTTAATATTCTCCGTTTGGAAAAATATTTTTACTGATTTTTCATCTTATCCGGCAACCATCTAATCGAACCGTCCTTATTGATAGGGATCTCTATTCTTCTTCCCGAATCATATTCCAGTACTTGTGATAGCTTGCCGTCATCTGCTTTGAGCAGTCTTCTTACTGTCTGTGTTCCTTCCATGATATATTGTTCTCCTTTTTATTTGCTCTTCTTGAAGAAAAGTAAACTAATCTCCATGAACGGCTGTCCGTAAGGCTTCACGATGATTTTTCTCGTAGAAGCATCCGTATCTTTCACGTAGAATTCATTCACGCTATCATCGACTACTGGAACATCAAAACTACTGGTGTCACAGCTGATATGCAGTTTCCAGTCATCATCCAAATCATTGATGTATACGCTCTTGGGATACACGTTTGCATTAAATCCAAATATGTCTGTGATCCTGGCAGAGATACAGGAATACTCGTTCTTCCGACTGACCGTTTCCTCTAAGAAATCATGCAGTTCATATACGTCCATTTCACGAAAGTCAGATAACTGGCTGTCCATCCCTGAAACATTTACCACCAGTAACCACAGTTCCATACCAGTCTTCAACTTGCAGGTAACATAGAAAGCATCGGCTTCATCACAATATTCTGCTTCAATTTCAGAAATGTCAGCTTTGTTCAGCTTATACATGGAATCAAGACCTATGCAGGATTGTGAAAATTCGTATGCTTCATCTGTCTCTTCGCACTGATTAACCGGCATTGCCATGACTACATTTTTATCTGCCGATCTAATGCTCAAATCAATAATCATAAGATTATTTACTACATCAAAAATTTCTGCCGTTATTACCGGCTGTCCGTTTTTTACCGCTTCGATTGTCTTGTTCATTTTTCACATCTTCCTTACTTTCCTGCGCTGGCTCTCAGTCTGTGACTGGTTTCTCCATACGCAAACTTATGTTCTATTTTATAAATAATAGAACTCCTGCAGATCTCTCCACAATTTTTGTAAAAATCTAATATTTTCTTACCCTTTGCTTACTTATTCTCTCCTTTTTTTGAATATATGTATTACATATATTTGTTATACAAAAAAATCATGCACCTTTCAGCACATGATTTATATTTTTATGTTATAGGAAATCTTATGTTAAACAATCTATACAACTCCAAAGTTTTTCCATCCCTACTTAATTTAGGATTGTTCTCTGCTAAAATCTTTACTCTCTTTTCTACCCATTCATTAAATTTAGCTGCATATTCTTTTTGAATAAGTTGTACTGTACGTTGTCTATACTCTTCAAGCAATCTATTTACGCCACTTCTATTAAAATGATCATACAAATATTGTATATTTTCTTTCTTTAATCCAATAAATGGATCTATCATATTTTCATCTGTCGTAATTTTATTTCCATTAAAAGCACTATTTTTATCTACATCCCAATCATTTTGTGATAAATAATCAAACACCAAATTTTTTATAAATTTATTTGCGCTTTCCCCTGAATGACTCAAATAGTTTTGCAGCATATAGTATTCATCCTCATCTTTAGGTGTATACTTTATGCTTATCATATGTGTTTTTTGATCATATCTTTTTTGTGCCGCCTTTTGTGCATCCGAGATTTTTCGCATATTATGCACTTTCCCCTTCTACTGTATTCTGATTTTACTCTTCCTTACTGGAATCTTATATCCCTCACAATACTTTTCAAGTAATGCATTAACTATTATATAATCCGCCTCTGTTGTCCTTGGAGCTAATAATATTTCCATTCCATCAAATGCATTATCTGCCAATTGCAAGTCTATAGTATTATAATACTTATCACATGAAGTATCCAAAATTCTTCTTCCCATTTTCATCATTTCAATGGGGTCATTTATTTTCTCTAATTCACCAATTCCCCAAGGAGCCGATGTAATTATATATCTATATTCATTTTGAAAATTCCAATACTCTCTTTTGTACTTTCCCATTTTTTCAAAAGATATTGTTACATTATCACCATTTTCTATACAGATTTTAGGATATAGTAAAGATTCATCATTTGTGTATTCTACTTTAATTAATTTAGGGCATGATGGTGCAATAGCATACTTACATATATTTTCATCATAGTAATTAATATTTGACACAACTTTCTCCTTAAAATGAAGTTCTCCCGGTTCATACTGATATACCTTAAATGGGGTTTTCTTCATTTTAATCCTGACACCAGACATATTTGGTGTATACATACTCCACATCGGTAATACATCTTCATTGGTTGCTGTCCAGCAACTAACTAATGCATATTTTCCTGCACTTCCCAAATCACTTGTGTACGCCTCATCAGGGTCATCTACATTTAATAAATTACAAAATCTAAAAGTCTTATTTTTTAATATTAGTGCCAAATTATGAATGCTTGTATAATGATACAAAAATTCCGTATGTTCCATATTTCTCTCCTTCTATAAATTATGTCCATATTTCATTATCTATATCATCATGGTCTTCACCGTCATAATGATTATAGTAATGATACTCTCCCTCTATTCGTCTTCCACAAGTACAACACACATACCAGTATCCCCATTCATCGTCATAGCCTGATGTTCTACTAGTTCTCCTTTTGCACTGGCAAAATTCTAATTTATTTTCCATACATATCCCCCTTTTTAATTCTGTTTATAAATATATATTATATTATTATTTACTTTTTCATGCAAATACTAAAGGCATCCCATCTATAACTTGGGATACCTCTTCGCTTTTACGCTCTCCTCTTTGAAACAATATATGACTTTGCCACATCATCAAACAATTCACATATTGCAAGGATCTGATCCTTGGACAACTTATCAATCAGTCCATCTATCAGATCCTGCTTGATCTGTTCCTTGTTCTCCTCCGACTGTTTTCTCTCTTGAAGGTATATTACATCCGTCTGCATACATTTACTCCTTTACAAATTTGTATCCTACCACCTTAATTGCTCTCGGTGAGGACAACTTAACCTTGATCCATCCATCACGCTCCAGCTTCATCAATCTATGGCTGACTGTTGCCGTTGAGGTTACTCCTACACCACTGGCAATCTCCCTAACAGTAGGTGGGTATCCGTTTTCCTTAATATAATCTATTATGAATTTATAAGTATCATAGTCCTTCTCTGTCATTCCTGGCATCCCTTTTCCATCTTGTCGAATATCTCACGCAGATTCTGAATATCAGATTTTACAAAATATACTCTACCGTCAATCTCTATCGGCTTTCCTTCCTCACAAGCCTTCAGAATTTTCTGCTCCATCAATTTAATTCCTGTTACGATTCCCTGTTTAAATGCGTCGTCTTGAAACATAAATTTCATTGCCTCCTATTTTTATAGATAATATATAAAAGAAATCAGTGCCAATTTGCCCCGATTTATCCCGAAGCCTTAATTATACTGGCATACTTATAAAACGTGCTAACTGCTATCCCATTCATCTTTGAGAACTTAACAATAGATATGTTGCCGTACTCACCGGCTTGCAGTTTGTTGTATTCTTTTACAAATTCTTTCGGTACTCCGGTTGCCGGTCTTCCTAATTTCTTGCCTTTTGCTCTGGCTGCATTCAGACCTTGCATTACTCGCTCATGCGTCTTTTCTTTCTCCTGTTGTGCCATGTGCGCTCTGAGTGTTATGTAGATGTCAATAATCATCCTTGACAGACTATCATCATTCATCTTCTTCCAGTCATTCATCAGCGGAACATCCAGCGCAACAATCTTTACTCCCATAGCTTGGATTTCCTTTATGGTCATAATCAGGTCATCTGCATCTCTTCCCATACGGTCAATGTCTGTTACCACAATAATATCTCCACTGCGGAGCTTGCTTTTCATCCGAAGAAAATCATCACGGTTCTCTGCCTTGGTTCCACCGGTGATAATGTCGGTGAAAAATTCGTCTATGGTAAAATTGTTTACAACCGCATATTCTAATAATGTTATCTTCTGCCGGTCTGTCTTCTGCTTCTTTAGATTTGTTGAGATCCGCAGATAACCAAATATCTTTCGTTCCATAGTATCCTCCACAAAATGGGTAATTTATTTCATGTAGGCTTTTTATAGAAAAATAGCATTTAATCTCTACATGAAATCCTATACGCAAAAACAAATGTTTTCATATAAGGTCAAAATGTTGCTTTTTATGGCTCATTACCTTACACTTCTATATATAATAAGAAACGTTACAGTTTCTCCATACTTTTTGAAATTTTTTGCGAAAAGTTGTAAACAAAAGGGAGTAAACAATGTTTACACCACTGATGACAATTAAAAAATGGGAGATAACCGAAAATGAGTTATGTGAATTTTATATACATCTCAATGTATAATAAAATAGAAGATATTATATTTTCCATATTGTTAAGGATTCCAAAATCGCTGATACCCAGTTTTATACTGATCCGCCTGGAACACTATTTATATCAGCGTGCAAATACTCTACAGTATGAAATTATCCGTAACCGATGGAAAAATATTGAATTAGATACTGCCTTGGAGAAGATAAAAACACGGCAGCAGGATTGAAAATGCCTTTAGATAATCATTGAACATATGTTCTGATTGTGTTATACTGTTATTGTGTAATTGAAAAGAAAGCGGATGCGATTTTCTGATTGTTAGATGCCCTCTAGTCTTACAAAGGAGGGGATGCCCATGAATACGATGGAAGTACTTACTCTGTTGTTAGTTGTCTTTGCAGCTCTATCATACATTGACAAGCATGGTGACGATAATAACAAAAAGAAATAAGCATCCCTAACCGTCCAAAGTCTAGGATGCTTATCTCTTATTAGTTTTCAAAACTGAGGGCAAATCGGAATTTTCACCTCCGACTACCTTTCTAAGTAGATTATACACCAGGAGGGGTTGAGAAATCAATCCCTCTTTTCCTTTATTCTTCTGTGTCTGATTCTTTATTTTCCTTGTTTTGCTCTCTTATAGACATAATGCTTATTCCCATATCCTTTTCAAGCAAAGATATGATAAGCTGATTAACACTCATTCCCTTTGATTTTGCGTGTTGCTTTATCGGTTCAAGATATTCCTCTGGTACTCTCAGTTTAATATCTTTGATTTTTTCCATGTATTTTTTTAAACTGTCCTTCTGTTTATCAGTAGCCGCCGCCAACATTATGTCCTCGCTTTCTCTATAATTATATAGACATACCTTTATTTATTCGGATATATCTAATAATCATAGTATAACACAAAAAATTTTTATTTCCACTTTCTCTTACACCAGTTTTATCAGTATTTTATGTGTCATTTTCCACCATATCCGCTTACAATATTTCTTTTCCATCTGATACATAAAAATCTCCGTTACCTTCTGCATCAAATCCGCAGGAAGAATAGATCCCTTTAGTTGGTTACACTGGTAACAGCACACTTGCAAGTTCTCCACTTCATCCTTTCCATTCTGCATTAGTGGAATTATGTGATCCAGTGTCATTTCGGAGAATGCCAGCTTCTTTCCGCAAAGAGCACATTTTCCCTCTGCCTGGTTATACAGCATTTTGCGTACATCCTGCGAATAGTGCTTTCTGACCTGCTTTCGCCCAATTTTATCATCGGTATCAAATAAATAGTACCCTTTGCATTGTGTCGGTCTCTTTAATATATTACTCATTGCCTTATTTACATGATAATACTGGGTAGCATCTTCTATATTAAGCGTTTTGTTGATTTTTCCATTGTGGCAGTTAAGATAATATGTTCCATTCGTGATTACGATTGCCATTTTTTACCTCTTTTCCCCTGCTGTCCCTTACGTTTCTTTTAATATTCTACGTTTGCCAGTACCTTGTATCCCTTGGGATATCTCATTGTTCTAATGGTTGTAATATTTGCATTTATCAGCTTCACATCTTCTTCGTTCAATCCTAGCAAGCCGCCATCATCGTCCACATCTCCTGCAATAATTAAGTTCCCTACTAACATTGGATCTCTGTTTTTATCAATAGCTGCAATCTGTGGATTTTCCGTTAAAAGACCTTCATCGTCACAAATAATATTGAAATACTTTCCGTTGATTCTACGGCACACAATGTCTACCGTATGGCATCCGATTAGTCTGTAGTAGTCTTTCAATCCTTTGGGATCTACCAACTTTACCTTGTCTTCTCTTACATCTATTAAAATTGCTTTCATGTTCCTGCTCTCCTTTACCCTATGATTTTCCCTATCGTTGCCTTAATTTTCTGCATCTCTTTATAGAATGATGATGACGGTATATTCAGCAATATGATAATTTCCTGATTGCTGTATCCGCTCAATTTTGCCTTTACAATTTTGCGTTGTTTCTCTGTCAAGGAATGCAACATATATTGATACATTTCCATTTCAACTACGGTATTCTCCGCTGATTCCGTTCCTGTCACAGAATCAAACTTACTTTCTGTTTTCTCTTTCTCTGTATCCAGGCTAATCACTGCAGCATCCGGTTTTCTCTTTTTGACATTTTCCGTGTTTATGTGGTTGCTGATCTCTACTCTCATATACTGCCATGCGATAAAAGGAAAATCGCAATTTGCTTTTACCTTTTCCTTTCGGTGGTATATCTGCACAGCCTTCAGATAACCAAAAACCGCAATATTATAATAGTCCTCTATGCTGTATCCGTGCCTATGTAGGAAGCTATAAATCAGATTATGGTTCTCTTCCGCATATTTGCGTTCTTTTTCCGTTAGTTTGGTTAGTTTCATATTTCTGTAACTCCGATCTCTACAATAGGCATTCCCTTTTTCTTTGCTACTTCAACATCTCCCTTGCTGGCTAAAGAAATGCAAATAGTTGTGCTTTTTCTTTTGTAATATTCCTGCACTGCTTCCTCTGATTCTGCGTGTGCTATGTTGGCAGACCATGTATTTTCTGAAACTTTATATGTGACGTTGTAATAGTTTTTCATGCTGTTCCTCTCCCTTTGGTTGGGAGACTGCCGTTTCTGACAATCTCCCTATTTCCTTTAGATGCCGAATATTTTTCTAAAAATCTTCCGAAATTCCTTTACGTCGTCATCTAAATCTTTTATTGTAAATCCGTGCGGAAATACTTTTTCAGTTCTTTTGTTTACCTGGAATCTTGTATATCCTTCTATCAGCAAATCCAGTTCACATTTCAAATATTCATTTACATGAGAATCGCCCCATGAATCAGAATCGCAGTATGTGCATTGCTCATAAAATTCTCTAAACATTTCTTCCAAAATCACCTGTTTTTCAACACTTGATTTCTTATCTATCCACCAGTTTTCTATTCTACTTTCAGAGAATAGGTTGTCACCTTCCATCATGTAATCAAGAGAGACAAAACCGCCATCAGGCATATTCTTCTGTGCATTGTAGGATCTCCAGTAATGATGATATGCACAGGAAAGAACATTTTTTGCCACAGCAGGAAACGGATATATCTGAAGCTCTGGTCTACTACAGTATTTCTTAACCGCATTAAGATACGGAATTATTAAAATGTCATACCATTCAGAGACTGCAAGTCTGTAGCTTCTCATAAACTGATATATATAATCATGATGTTCCTCTGCGAACCGCTTTTCTTCCTCTGTTAGGGGACGATCTGTATAATCCGCTTTTTGTCCTCTTCTCCATGTTCTTTCTTCCATCGTAACTACCTCATTCTTTCTATGAAATACTTGCTATATGGCTACTTTTCAGACTTTTTCTTATCCTCATACCACTGGATAGAACCGCCTTTAAAGCTGGTTTTCGGCTGATAAATTGTACTTCTTCCAGTGCTCTGAACTATGCCGTTCTTGGTAACTACTGCAAAATTGACTGTCTGTTTTTTCATGGTGGCTTTCCTCTCTTTCAGTGGTATGACTGGGGGAGACTTGCTCCCCCTATTGGCTTATGCTTTCTTCGGCTTCAAGAAGTTCAATCGCATTGCTATTGATGTAACAAGATACTTTTTATAAGCATCTTCGCCGTTGCTTTCAATAAACAGATCCTTGTTAAACTTCGGTGTCTCTACTTCCTTATAGGAGACTGTTACACCGGTGGACTTGGATACAAGCTCCTGCTTCTGCCGTTTCTTCATGTAAGCTTTCAGCTCGTCCTCTTTCTCCTTGATCTGTTTGTTGAGGTTGTCTCTCTCCTCTTTTTGCGCTTGGACGGTTTGTACCAGTGTTTCAAAGTCTGTCATAGATTTGCACATTTATTTTTCCTCCATATTCATATTGATTGTTCAGCAACCCCTTAAGCATCTTCCTGTCTATTGGTATTGCTCGTGGTGGCTCACTCACAGGTATATGGCTTAAGGTTTCGAGTGCTTTCGGCTTGCTCGGTTGCTGTTCTTTTGTATGTACCCATATTACCATGGTATGGGTACATATTCAATATGCAATTTTCACAAATATATACCCATATTTTTGTATATTTTTATGGGTACATATTTGTTGACTATCATATGGGTACATATTATAATGAGATTAACAAATAAATCAAGACCACTTGAAAAGAGAGGTAAAAAGAAATGAAAAAAACAATTTAAAGCAGGACAGACAGTAACATGGAATACAGAAGAATTTGACGGCACTGTAACAATGAAAGCCATTATTACAGAAGTACACGAAGATTACTGTATAGCAAAGACCATGAAAGACAGTATCAATCTTTATATTGATGAAGATACAGAATATCAGTTCAACTAAACGGAGGAAAAAAACATGAGTGTAAATGTATATGATATGGTAACAGAAAGAATTATTGAACAATTAAAGCAGGGAATCATTCCTTGGCAGAGACCGTGGCACGGGATCCGCTCCGGAGCATATAACAGAATTACTAATAAGCCTTATTCCTTAATGAATCAGATGCTTTTACAGCATGATGGAGAGTATGCCAGTTTCAAGCAATGGGCAGATCTTGGCGGTCATGTTCGCAAGGGTGCGAAAGCGGAAATTGTAGTCTTTTGGAAGATACAGCCAGTAGAGGAAGAAAAGGAAGACGGCACGAAAGTAGTTAAGCAGATACCTATATTAAGATATTACAATGTGTTCCATATCTCGCAAGTTGACGGAGTAGAACCGAAAGAGATTCCACAGCTCAATAAAGGAATAAAGCCACTGGAGCAAGCGGAAAAGGTCAAAGAAGACTACAAGACAAGGGAACATTTAAGAATTGAAGAAGTCGTTACAGACAAGGCTTTTTATAGTCCCTCATTTGATTATGTGCAAGTACCTTGCAAAGAACAGTACGAACATATAGAGGAATTTTACAGTACTTTGTTTCATGAGCTGATACATTCCACAGGACACAAGACAAGACTTGACCGACTGGACACCACAACGAAAGCACATTTCGGAAGTGAAACATATAGCAAAGAAGAATTGACTGCGGAAGCAGGTTCTGCAATGATAATGAACCTCTTAGGAATCGAAACAACCGGAACTTTCAAGAACTCAACCGCATACATACAGAACTGGTTACAAGTTCTGAAAAATGACAATCATTTCATTATATCGGCATCCAGTAAAGCAGAAAAAGCTGTAAAATATATCCTTGGAGAAACAGAATAAAAAATAAGGCTAGGGGTGCAAATCTCCTAGCCTTTTCTGCTGTCGCATGATGTCGGGGTGATAAAAACTTGATTCCAGGAACGTATTTCTATAATACCCTATAGTTGGTTGTTCCATACAGTGACTTGAAAAAATAGCTTCCCCGATATCAGGGCACCGGGGGCGTATGTTAAACCGTGGCAGAATTAAGTACCTATGCCATGAATAAGGTAAAATTGAAATGCGTCCTCTTCTTACTATTTGCTGTGCTATTTTGCTTTGCCAATATGTAATAAAGACATTGCCACGATTCCAAGACCTAACGCAATAACAATAATTCCACCACTAAAGTAGATTGCATATACTATTTCAGTAAACGCACTGGAAATTGTTGCTATTCCACCATTGATATCACTCAATTCATCGACAATAGTATCTGACGCACCATATATTTCAGTGTAAAAATCAGCACCAAACGCAGCACTATCTACATTGTAAGACCTTGCACTATATGTTTCCAAAGAGTACTTATGATTTAATAATGTGCATCCTAAGATAAATACAATGATACCTATAACTAATGAAATTAACGGCATAATATTTACTTTTTTCTTGCTATGTACTTCTTTTTCTTTTAAGATTTTAGGTTGTGTCTCTTGGGGTACTGTAGTAGGGATGTTATCCTCTAAAGGACATCCGCATCTAGGACATTCATGCATATTTTCCAGTATCACTTCTCCGCATTCTGGACATTTTCTTTCTTCCATATTATTTTTTCTCCTTCCTATAATTTTTTGAGACTGTTCCATCTCAAATATCCTCTGATTCTTATATCATATTTAGGCTTAAGAATCTTACTATCACTATCACCATAAGTATACGTTTGTATGATACATTGTTGGTTTTGCAAATAAGTTGCATTTCCAAGGACTTTTCCAATATCTTTTCTGTTTCCACCGTCCAGCAATTCTTCTGTGTATAGAATTAGACCATCTTCAAAATCTTTGAATGTCATTTCGGTTTTTCCTGTATAACCAGTTGTATCCAAATATTCATATTCATTTTTTTCGATGGTATATTTATCAGTATTGAAATCCGCTGCTTTAACTTTTACGGATTCACAGAAAAATTTAGGAACAGCCGTTACTTCAACGCCCCTCGATTTTAATGGAAGGTCAGATAAAGAATAGTTATAATGTCCTACACCATTAATAATAACTACAGCTACATTGCGATCTATATTATTTGTCAAATCATTACTTAGCTCAAAGAAAAGAATTCCAGTAACTTTTTTATTCATTTCTATGTCAATGGTAACGGTACAACTTGTGTTATAAGACCAGTCATCATAATCGCTATCATTATATTCAATATTTTTGATTACTGATTCGTCTACTTTTTTCCCATCAATATAACCTATTGCTTTATATTTTAAAGATGGATCTTCATCTGATAATACTGTTGTTTGAATAGTTCCCTTGCCATCTTCCACAAAGACAAGTGTTGGTGTTCTATCATCTTTATTATAATATCCGAGAACTGCAACAAACGGTTTTGTTTCATCAGCACTTATCGTTCCTTCATATTCGTCATAATATGTTTCCTCACTGAGCAACTTCCATTTACTTATATCTATTTTGCTAACATTCACATTATTTTTGTTTTTTGTAATGATAAATATACCGCTAATACATATCAGCAAAAGAACTACAACCATAATAGGAATAATAATCTTTTTCTTATTCCGTTTCTTTTCTTTTACCTCGGAACATTCCAAATTGTTCTCTGATTTCGATGCTTTTTTCACATCTTCATCTGACGTAATATTGATATCTAATTGTTCAGATTTTAATGGATAGCCACAATGTATACACTTTTGCGCCTTATCGGATATTTCTTTTCCACATTCGGGACATTTTATCAGTGCCATATTTCTTTTCTCCTTTTTCTATTCTTTCAAATCATTCAATAGCAGTATTGCATCTCCCAATGATTGAGCGCAATTTCCTAATGAGGTACTTATTGCTGTCTCATATTCATACGAACCGAACCCGGTTTTCTCCGTAAGCGTATCAAAATAATATATACACGCTGCCGCATTCCTGATTTTATATGCAACATCTGAAAATTCATCATACTTATACGCTTCATCGGCAGCAGCATTCAGAAATTCTTTTGTCTCATAATTTATCTGATTAGCCTGTGCTACATATTTTGTATCATAATAAGAACTAGTAAGATGCATAGTCTCCATAGCTTCAGATAATTTATCTGTAGCATCTGACAAATCGCTCATAAGTGAGTTATACACACCAAGCAAATCATCAATATACTGACCACAATTATCACAATAACCCATTCTTGTAGTATGTCCTAAAGCATCCCCATCCGTGGTGCCGCAGACTTCACAAGTTTTGGGTTCTGTGCAGGTAGCATTGATCCACTTATGTCCAAGAGCTTGTCCCTCGATTTCTCCGCATTTAGAACAAGTCTTTGGCTCTGTACACGTTGCTTCTTGCCATTCGTGTCCAAATGCACAGGTATTCTCTTTCAAATACCACACAGCTACTCCACCTATCACTATAAGCAGTACTACTGCTACTATAATGCTGATTATAACGAGTTTTTTGTGTGATTTTTTAACCACTGCTTTTTGAATGCTTATTCCGCATTTTGGACAAGTTTCCGCTTTATCTGATACCTCGCTTCCACATTCTGGACATTTGATTAGAGCCATGACGTTTTCTCCTTTACCCAAATATAGATAGAACCATTATAATTAAAGAAATCGCAATCAATATAATAAAAAATGTCACCATATTTTTTATCGATTGAACTGCCTCTGTTCTCTTAATTTCATACATATGAGTTATTTCCGCATCACTTAATGCCGGTTCCCCATACTTTACATACTTTGAAGTATCAAATATATCTTGATATACATCTGGCTCATCTTTCATAGAGGTATCTACAATAGTTCTGCTTACTATAATATCTCTTTGCCATAAATCGTATAGATACTGTCCACGCACCTGCTTCTTTGAAGTTTTCTTCATATAATCAATCCCTCCCAACACAAAAAAATTATTGCTTCTTGTCAAAATTATACTTCTGTATCATCGTGTTTACAACCATTATTTTCTATATGTGTGTAATTTATTTCACCTATACAGAAATACTAATTGATACACTATTAGTGAAGGTAGGTGATACAGATGGTGAACATGGGTGAAAAATTACGCTCTCTCAGAATCGAAAAGAATTTAACGCAGAAACAAGTAGCTGATCGAATCGGTTTAGCCATCAGTGCTGTATCATCTTATGAATCCGGCAGCAGGTATCCTACTTATGACACGCTCATAAAGCTGGCACGAATGTTCCATGTGTCTACTGATTATCTCTTGGGAATTGCAGATAAGCGGAATATTGATGTTACTGGTCTTGATGATGAAGATGTGGGATTGATTTCACAATTAGTAGATAAGTTAAGAAAGTAAGGATATTTTATTAGTCCATGATGGTCTAAAATCCTCGCAAGCATTCAGAACCAGCTTTATCTGTTTGTGGGACAGCTTATCTGTGTAAGGTTGTGACAATGTGACACAACTAGGTGGGTAATGATTCATTATAAGTCTAGTGACTAAACTACCGTATATAAGGGTTGCTATAAAGAAGATACCCTTTTCACATCCAAAAAGTGTATACTTATTACACCTTTTATATTGTCAGAATTAAATATCGTGTGTTATTGTATAAAATCAACCTATTTTTCACGATAATATTTTTTTACCGAAAAACTCCACTTTTTCCTTATTTTACAAGCATTTCAGCATATTTTTTCATTTTCCGATTTTTTGACACAAAACCTCATTTTTCCTAGGAAAATCAAGCATTTTCTCGATGCCACTTTTATTTTCAAATGTCGACATTTTTTCACCATTATCGGGATTTTCAATTCAGCTATAAAATTTCAAAAAGTGCAGTATTTTAGGCAAAAATCGGACTTTTCATATATCTTCAAAAATACATCTCGATAAAGTATACGATAACGTAAAAAAAGGGCATATCAGATATTTTCTATCCAATATGCCCTATATTAGTCAGCTATTTCAATCTTCCAGTTCATCATTGCTTCATATACACAATCAGGTACTTTATTCTTGCTCTTATCCGCAAGTTCACGAATATAGGCGATCTTACCTTCTATGTACCCCTCCTGCGCTTTATCCTCTGAATCGAATGATCCCAAATCAATGCGTTTACTAAGAATACTCATTGATACCGAATATGTACCATTATCATTCTGTTTTATATTGCTTTCAATTCCCCTATCTTCAAATACTGTATTCAGAAAATGTGACATTAACACACAAGTTTCCGAACTGTACATATTGCTTTTCTTACAAAGTAAATCTTTATCTAAATCAACTTTCGTTCCAGGAATATAATGTGCATCATACCATATCTTGAAATTCCCGTAGTTCTGCCATTCAATACATACATCCTTGTCCATGTAATAAGGCTTTAATATATGCACTTTATCGCTATAGCAACGCTGAATCATATTTTTCCATTTGATAAACGAATCAGATTCGTAATCAATAGTTGAAGTGTCTACACCCAAATAGCCGACACTCTCATAAGTCCTTTTATTGTGCCATGGTTTCCAATCATCCGGTTTAAACTCCACATCATTAACAATCTCTATAATCTGCTTATCTGCGATTGCTCCGTCCTGTTCATGTATTCTAAAAATCTCATTGTACTGTTTATCCGTAACTGGGAATAAATGCTTGTAGTAATTATCCTTTATGTCATTGTTTTTATGCCAAACCGCAGTATTATTTTTCATGTCATAATTGACAACGAACATCTGAATTACAAGGTCACTGGCAGTCACCTTTTCTTTCCTATATCCCCATCTTTTCTTAGACTTGAAATAAACATTCCTGTCAAGTGTATAGGTCAATTCCTTCGTGGCTCTTGTATATACACCTTTTGCAAGCTGATATGTTCCACCTTCTAATTTCTGAATTACTCTACCATAATTTGATACCCATGCAGATTTATAATCCAGTAAACGTACAAATACTTCATCCTTTGCAATATTCTTGATACCGGATTCCGTCTTATCCAACTTTTGAAATAAATATGGCTTCTTAAAACGTCTTTGTATTTTCATAGATTTTTCTTTACTATATTGTTCTAATCCGGTTGTAATCCGCTTTTGCAATCTGTTTTCTCGCATATCTTTGTTCAAACAGTCCTTACAAATAATTCTTCTATAACCAGTAGTTTTATAAAGTTGGTATTTATCTAGTGGAAGTTCCCTCCCGCATTTCTTACATATTTTTGTTTCTTTATTATCATTTAACATAGTCCTCCTTTTAATCAACCGGATATTCAGATGAGGCAGCAGGTGTCCATCCTTGATCCGATGCAGACTTTCTTTTACTTCTCGTCCGCTGAGAAATATCCATACATTTATTTATCTTCGGTGTATGTCTGCCGAATCTATCATATTCAGTTTTATCGCTCTGTGAGCCTCATACAGCTGTTTTTATTGCATTATCCTATATTCTATCATTTAATTTTTATACGCTCTCCATTGGTCAAATACGCTCCTTTCTCATATATTCGGGCATAATAAAACAAGCTCCTTAACAATTACATTACTGACGGTAATATACCTGTTAAAAAGCTCGTTCTGATGGGTTCCTAACACTTTCACTAACACTTTGGATGACGTGCTCAAACCTCCTTATTTTACTGGGTTTCTAACCATAGGTGACGGTTCGATCCCCTCTTCCCCTGCTAAGAAAAGTCGATTTTATCGGCTTTTTTTATTTCTGTTTTAGATACAATTTCACCCCGGCACGACGCGATTCATAGATCTGCGCCATGCCGGGGTGTTGTCTTTACAGCTATATTGTTATATCTCCTCTTTCTCCGAATCCGGTGCGATCACAGATCCGATGGCGGTCGCGTAATCAGAGTACTCCGGAATGCTGATCTTCACATCCCACAGGCTCTTGAAATCCTCGATGATCTGGCGGCACTCGAAGAATTTAGTCAGTCCGCCGATCAGGATATACTCTTTGATGCCGGTGCTCATAGATGCCAGGATTCCTGCCTGGCAGATATTCTCGATCACCATATGTACAATACCTGCCGCGATATCCTCCGGTTTGGACTGGGCATCTGCCTTACCGAAATTAGAAGCCGTCACATCCAGATTCAGGCCCGGCAACTTTTCTTTGGCCAGATCTGCGATCCGCAGATCGATCTTCGCCACATCACCCTTACGGGACAACGGCACAATTTCATGAATGTCGCCGGTATTCAGCATGATCGAGGACAGTCCACAGATCGTTCCGCCTCCTAAGCCGACACCACCCAGGTGCTTCATCTCCTTCTCCGTCACTTTGACGAAGAAGCTTCCGGTACCCATACTGATGACAATGACTTCCTTTTTATCCGTAAGATAATATCCTCCGGTACCTGTAGCGACGAATTCATCCACTTTATAGGTAGGACGATCATATACCGCTTTCTCCACATATTTGCTTCCCACACCGGTGATATAGACTCCTTCCACATCAGCCAATTCCAGATTATTCTCATACAGATATCTTCCGAATGCACCATAGAGAGATGCCACCTGGCTATCTGCCTTGACCGCCATGGGCGGAAGCATATGTTCTCCTTCAAAGGCTACGATTTTTGTCGTACTGCTACCGATATCGATTCCTATTTTGACAGGCATGTTTTCAACCTCCTCATATCACTTAACTGTTCATCGTCTCATTTCCAGATACATTTCCACAGTTCGAGACCGTCAGCCAAACACTTTATCCACAGCATCCTGTACAGAACTGACGCCAATGACCCGGATCTTACTTCCTTTTTTACACTCTTCCAACGAGACAAGCGGCACCACACATTCTTCGAAGCCCAGCTTCTCTGCCTCTGCCACGCGTTGTTTTGCCATGCTGACTGCCCGGACCTCGCCGCTTAATCCCACTTCACCGAAAGCGACCAGTTTCGGATTCAGTGCCTTATTCCGGAAGCTGGACAGAATCGCCAGCACGATTCCCAGATCGATCGCCGGTTCCTGGATCTTGATACCTCCGGTGATATTCACGTAGGCATCACAGGAAGATAATTGCACTCCGGAACGTTTCTCCAGCACTGCCATCAGGAGATTTACACGGTTGAAATCCGTACCGGTGGTCTGTCTTCTGGGAATTCCGAAATTGCTGTGGCACACCAGCGCCTGCAGTTCGATCAGAAGCGGCCTGGTGCCCTCCATAGTACATGCCACCACAGAGCCACTGGCATTCTCCGGTCGTCCGTTCAACATATATTCCGAAGGGTTCTTCACCTCCGCGAGTCCCGTCTCCCGCATCTCGAAAACACCGATCTCGTTCGTGGACCCGAAACGGTTCTTCACCCCACGCAGGATACGGTAGGAAGCATGTCTGTCCCCTTCAAAATAAAGTACCGTGTCCACCATATGTTCCAACACTCTGGGTCCCGCTACGGTTCCTTCTTTTGTTACATGTCCCACAATAAAAATAGAAATCCCCAATCCTTTTGCCAGTTGCAACAGGATGCCTGTGGATTCCCGCACCTGTGATACGCTTCCCGGTGCTGCAGATACATTTTCATTATACATGGTCTGAATGGAATCTATGATCACGACCTCCGGCTTGCTCCTGCGGATCACTTCGCCGATGATGTCCAGATTCGTCTCACACAGCAGGAGCATATGTTCCGAAAATGTGCCGAGCCTGTCCGCCCGCATCTTGATCTGTACCTTGGATTCCTCTCCGGAGATATACAGTACCTTATGTCCGGCCTCTGACAGATTGCGACACACCTGAAGCAGCAGGGTAGATTTACCGATCCCCGGATCGCCTCCTACCAGAGTCAGGGAACCCTGTACGATTCCGCCACCGAGCACCCGGTCCAGTTCTTTGATCCCGGTGAGTGTCTTGTTCTCCTCACGGATCGCGATTTCAGATAATACACAGGGTTCGGAAGCCTCTCTGCGCTCTCTTCTGCTCCCGGTGCCGGTGTTTTTCAATACCGTTTTATCTATCGTCTCTTCCACGAAAGTGTTCCACTCTCTGCAGCCGGGGCATTGTCCCAGCCATTTCGTGGATTCATAGCCACAGTTCTGACAGAAAAAAACGGTGGCTGTCTTACCTTTTGCCATGCTCTCTCCTCAATCGTTATAAAAAAGAGCCCAGACACGAAGTACTACAATATCCTCCGTGTCTGGACTCCTTTGCAGTGCGCCTTTACGCCTCTACGATCTTCACAGGTACTTCCCCTGCTGCTTCCAGTTCTACACTCAGGCTCAGCTTGCCGCCAAGTCCGGTCTTCATGGTTCCTACGTTCTTACCGTCAATAAATACTTCGTACTCGGTGTCGTCCTTTAATCCTACTGTGATCTGAGAATCTTCATCACCTTCTACGATGAATTCTACACTGTTATCGGACTCTTTGAACTCCAACACACTGGTTCCGGGAACAGATTCATATAAAAACATACCGTTCTTCTCCAGCTTTGTCATCTCATTGTAGGTCTTAACCTTCAGCAGATCCCCTGCATGCTCATAATCTTCTACCTTTGCCTTCTTGGCCAACTTATGATTACCAAAGCTGATAGATCCGTCTGCTTCACTGCGAAGTATTTCTTCCACTACTGCCATCTGTCTGTCCTCCTGAAAGTAACTGCATCCGCAACACTTCTTTATCTTTCGTCCTTTGCGAATGGGGTTTGAATAGTTACAGTATAATATATCTCACCCTGTTTTTCTACAAAAAAATTTTTAAATTTTGTAACTATTCAGAGTCATTTAAATATCATTGAATATTCGTCGAATGCTTGCATTCGTAAGAATATTTCATGATATTTATAAGACGAAGTAACCTCAATGAGCAAAAGGAAAGCTCTGCAAGAGCGATTTTGCGAATTGAGTGACTGAATAGTTACAAATGCTTAATTCTTAACCGTAAATACGACTTTACCATTCTTAAATCCTGCAGAAACCTTATCTCCCGGCACCACCTTTTTCAGCAGTATCTCTTCTGCCAGAGCATCCTCTACCACTGACTGGATCGCACGCTTTAAGGGTCTTGCACCCATCTTATTGTCAGCATATTTTTTCACCAAATGCTCCTTCAGTGCTGCAGTGATCGTCAGATGGATGCCCAGCTGGTCCTCGCATCTCTTATACAGATTGGATGCCAGCAGATTTACGATCTCTTTCATATTCTCATTGTTCAGCTGGTGGAACACGATAATGTCATCGATACGGTTGATGAATTCCGGCTTGAAGCTGCGCTTTACCTCTTCCATGACATTGGATTTCATTTTCTCATAATCCTTCGTCTCGCTCTTCTCCGTTGCGAAGCCGAGATTCTTGGGATCTACAATCCGCTGTGCTCCGGCGTTGGATGTCATGATCAGCACCGTATTCTTGAAGCTGACCTTTCTGCCCTTGGAATCCGTAATATGACCGTCATCCAGCACCTGCAAAAGTACGTTGAACACATCCGGATGAGCCTTTTCGATCTCATCAAACAGAACGACAGAATAAGGATTCCTGCGGACCTTCTCGCTCAACTGGCCACCTTCTTCAAATCCCACATATCCGGGCGGGGAACCGATCATCTTGGATACCGAATGACCTTCCATATACTCCGACATATCCACACGGATCATGGCATCTTCCGAGCCGAACATAGCCTCTGCAAGCGCCTTGGATAATTCCGTCTTGCCGACGCCGGTAGGTCCTAAGAACAGGAAAGAACCGATGGGACGGTTCGGATCCTTCAGTCCCACACGGCCTCTGCGGATGGCTTTGGCCACGGCGGTAACTGCCTCTTCCTGACCAATCACACGCTTATGCAATGTCTTCTCCAGCTTCAGAAGTCTCTCGCTTTCCTTCTCTGCCAGCTTCTGCACCGGGATTTTGGTCCACTGGGCCACCACCTCGGCGATCTCATTTTCACCGATGCTTAAAGTATTTTCCTCTTCCCTTTTTTCACGCTTTTTCAGCAAACGCTCCTGCTTCTTTACCAGAGCATCCTGTTTCTTCTTGATCTCTGCCATCTGGGCAAAAGCTTCCACGCGGATAGCCTTCTCCATCTCCCAGTCCAGCTCCCGGATCTTATCCGAGATCTCCTTTGCCTTATCCGGTGCATCCATTGCATGCAGTCTGGCACTGGCCGCTGCCTCATCGATCAGGTCAATCGCCTTGTCGGGCAGATTCCTATCATTGATATAACGACTGGACAGTCTCACTGCCGCCTCCACCGCTTCCGGTGTAATGGTCACATGGTGATGTGCTTCGTACTTCCCCTTGATACCCTCCAGGATGCGGACAGCCTCTTCCTCTGTGGGTTCTTCCACCGTAACCGGCTGGAATCTCCGCTCCAGTGCAGCATCCTTCTCAATATACTTGCGATACTCCGCGATCGTGGTCGCACCGATCAGTTGGATCTCTCCGCGGGCCAGAGACGGTTTCATGATATTGGACGCATCAATAGCCCCCTCGGCACCTCCGGCACCGATGATCGTATGCAATTCATCCAGGAATAAAATAATATTCCCATCCTCTGTGACTTCCTTCAGTACCTTCTTGATCCGCTCCTCGAACTCTCCGCGGTACTTACTTCCCGCTACCATTCCGGACAGATCCAGTGTCAGTACTCTCTTATTCTGCACCGTAAAAGGCACATCTCCCGCCACGATCCGGGCTGCCAGTCCTTCCACCACGGCGGTCTTGCCAACACCGGGTTCCCCGACCAGGCAGGGATTGTTCTTCGTCCGTCGGCTCAGGATCTGGATCACTCTGCGGATTTCTTCATCTCTTCCGACTACCGGATCCAGCTTTCCTTCCCTGGCCAGCGCCGTCAGATCCCGGCTGTACTGCTCCAACGTAGACTGTTTCGCCTTACGGTCTCCCTTTTTTCCAAGGTCTTCTTTGTACAGATTGCCGTCCTGTCCGATAGCGATCAGGGTATCCACATAAATTTTCTGTACATTGGCTCCCAGCGTGTTCAACAGGCGTACCGCTACGTTTTCCCCCTCTTTGATCAGGGCCAGCAGCAAATGCTCCGTTCCGGTCTGCTTCTGTCCGAAACGTGCGGCCTGATGGTGTGCTTCCTCCAGGATTCTCGCGGCTCTGGGAGAATATCCCTCTCTGTCCTTCACTGCGACACCGTTCTCAAACGCAATCAAATCCCGGATCATGTCCATGACCTGCCCGGTCTCCACACCGTTATCAGCCAATACCTTGGCCGCCACACCGGTGTCTTCCTTTAATAATCCTACCAGAATGTGTTCCGTTCCGATGTAACCCTGCTTCAGGCTCCTTGCACATCTGGAAGCCTGCGCCAGCGCATTTTGCGCCTTATCCGTAAACTGTGACTGCATCAATTCAGTCCTCCATACTCTTCATATATTTCATCAATCAGCTCATGAACTTCCTGCCTGGAAATATTCTTGCAGCTGCTCTTAGCCAGTATTACCTGCAATTCCTTCCGCAATTCATCTACCGCACGCATGCGATCCACATCGAGTGCAATTACCGCGCCTTTTCGCCGGTCTACCTTAACATAACCTTCCTGCTTCAGAACCGTATATGCCTTATTTACTGTATGCATATTGATCCCGATCGTATCCGCCAGCTGGCGCACGCTGGGCAGAGAATCTCCTTCATGAAATTGTGACGTGGCAATTCCCATGATGATCTGATTGCGTAATTGCATATAGAGTGCTTCATCACTGTTGAAATCTATCTCTATTATCATCAAACTCGCTCCCTTCCCATGTCACTGATTGTTATATTCCTATTATAACAGTGAACGCAGTACTGTCAACTGTAACCGGGGAAAGTTTATCGTTTTTTAATCAAAAACGGCATCTCACTTGTGCAAGATGCCGTTTGCATTTTATTGATCTTCGTCTCCGTCCCAATTCAGGAATTCAAATTCAAATTCATCATCATCTGACATGAAGTTTTTGGACTTCCAGCCGGGATTCTGATTGCCTTCACTCTGCGGTACAGGCTTTGTGGGTCTTGCCACCGGTCTGCCGGCCTGCTGCGCTGGTCTTTCACTCTGCGGTGCCGTGGGTCTGCCTCCCTGAGGTGCAGGTCTTCCCTGTCCGGGTGTCACCGGTCTGCCTCCCCGGGGTGCAGGTCTTCTCTCCTGCGGTGCCGCAGGTCTTACGGTCTGTGGCGGCTTTTTGTTTGCATCGACGGGGTTCAATAATCGCCTCACAAGCTTGTCTCTTCCTCTCGCCGCCTGTATTCATACGTGCGCCGAAAGGTATGCATGGACAGCCGCCCGTGAGGGTAGGGTGGTGGCATAGGACATTTGGAGGGTGAGTCGGCTCGGCTGCCGACCATGCTGCTCCCGGGATGGCACCGACCGCGAACTCTCCCCGTTGGCGTCGCGCATTGCGCGCGGCCCTGCAAGGAGGTCATCATGGGTGCTCCCAAGACCGGTAACGTAAGGAACGTGGTGCTCGTAGGCCAAGGCGGGGTGGGCAAGACTTCACTCGCCGAGGCCATGCTCCACCTTTCCGGCAAGACCGCCCGCCTGGGCGGCCACGACGGCACCAAGCCCACGCTCGACTATGACCCCGAAGAGGTTAAGCGTGCGTTTTCCATCTCGACGACCATTGCGCCGATCGACTGGAAGGGCGCGCGCATCAATGTGCTCGATGCCCCGTGCTACCCCGATTTTATCGGCGACGCCTTTGCCGCGATGAGTGTTTGCGAGACGGCTCTGTTTGTGGTCGACGCCGAGGCCGGCCCGCAGCCTACGACGGTTAAGCTCTGGTATGCCGCCGAGGACCTGCGCCTGGCGCGTGCGGTGTTCGTAAACCGCCTGTCGCGCTCCGAGGCCAGCTTTGCGACCACGATGGGCCTGCTGCAGGAGCGCTTTGGCACGCGCCTGGGCGCCGTGACCCTTCCCTGGGGCGAGGGCGAGGACTTTGACGGCATCATCGACCTGGTGCGCATGAAGGCGCGCCATTGCAACGGCACCGAAGCCGTTGAGTCGGAGATTCCCGAGGAGTATCGTGCCCAGGCCGAGGAAGCCCATGACCATCTGTGCGAGCTGGTGGCCGAGGCTGACGATGAGCTGATGATGAAGTACCTGGAAGGCGAGGAGACGCTGACGCAGGAGGAGCTTGAAGGCCTGCTGTCGAAGGCGATCGCCGAGCGCATCTTTGTGCCGGTCTTTGCGGGCGATTGCATTAAGGAGCAGGGCGTCAACTCGCTGATGGACGACATTGCGACGTACTTCCCGGCGCCGACCGACTACGGCGAGATGCCGCTTATCGACGGCGATTCGCTCAAGATCTCGAGCGACGATGATCGTCCGGTGGCGTTTGTGTTTAAGACCCTGGCCGATCCGCAGCAGGGTCGCATCAGCTTTATCAAGGTGCTGACGGGTACGCTTGAGCCGGGCCTTGAGCTGGTCAACGCGCGCACGCGCAAGGGCGACCGTCTGGCCCACCTGTATGTGATGTGCGGCCGCGACATGACCGAGGTCGGTCACGCCTATGCCGGCGACATTATCGTGGCACCCAAGCTGGCTGCCGAAACGGGCGATACGCTCTCGATTACCGGCAAGGTCGAGGCTGCGGCGTTTAAGTTCCCCAACTCGCAGTACCGCATTGCCATCGAGGCCGAGAATCGCGGCGACGAAGAGAAGCTCTACACGTTTATCGAGAAGGCCTGCAAGGCCGATCCGACCATGAGCATCGACCGCGACGAGGAGACCGGCCAGACCATTATCTCCGCCGTTGGTGAGGCGCAGGTTTCGGTGCTGCTCAACCGTCTGGAGGACCGCACCAAGGTCGTTGCCAAGAGCGTGCCGATCCGCATCCCGTATCGCGAGACCATCCGCCGCACGGCGAGCGCTCAGGGCCGCCACAAGAAGCAGACCGGTGGTGCCGGTCAGTATGGCGACTGCTGGCTGCGCGTTGAGCCGCTCATTGGGCCCGACGGCACGAGCGATGGCTATGAGTTTGTGGACGAGGTCGTAGGCGGCCGTATTCCGCGCTCGCTGATCCCCGCCGTGGACAAGGGTGTCCAGGAGACCATGAAGGACGGCATCATTGCCGGCTACCCGCTCACGGGCATTCGCGTGGCTGTGTACGACGGCTCGTATCACAGCGTCGACTCCAACGAGATGGCGTTCCGCGCGGCGGCTCGCATCGGCCTGCGCAAGGCATGCGCCGATGCCGACCCGGTGGTGCTGGAGCCCATCGAGGAAATCACGGTGACTATCCCCGAGAGCTACGCCGGCGCCGTGATGGGCGACATCTCGGCCTCGCGCGGTCGCGTGACAGGCATGGAGACCGATGAGCGCGGCGACACCGTGGTCATCGCCCAGGCGCCGCTGGCCGAGCTGACGGATTACTCGACGCGTCTGCGCTCTATCACGCGCGGTACGGGCGACTTTACCATGAAGCCCGCTGGCTATGAGCAGGTGCCCTATGACGTTCAGGCCAAGCTGGTCGAGCGCTATGAGGAGGGCCGCACCAAGTAGCGTGTGACTTTGCCTGCAGTGTAGGTGCTGACGAAAAGGCCGCCCTGGGTAACCGGGGCGGCCCTTTTTGGTCCCCGGTGGGGTTGCAAATCGGTTCTTGTCGTGGCTTGGGGCTAGTTCCCCGAGGCCTGGTTGCGGCCGGTGACGTAGTCAATCTGAACGTGCGGCTGTAGGTTATAGCAGTACACGTGGAAGCACAGGGTCTTGCCGTGGTCCTCGACCGATTGCGCCTCAAGGCGCACACCGCGGCAGACAAGTTCCTCTTCGTTATACATGGGCGTGACGCGGTAGAGCACATGGTTGCCCGTGTCGCGGATGTAGCCGAGAATCTGCTCCTCAAACGGCAGCATGCCCGTTTCGTTGAGATAGCGCGTGCCGGTGAGGAGATTTTTGCGGTTGGCGTTTTCGCCGCAGAGCGACCAGGCGATAAGGTGGCAGCGGTTGTAGAGGCTCTGGCCCGGAATAAAGTCGTAGCGCTGCTGGTGCCAACCGGCAGGATGGATACGCGAGATATCGCCGCGCTCGCCTTGACCGAGTGATTCGGGGCCCACGCAGGCGAGTGCTTTGCGGGTGCGGCCCAGGCTGTCGAGCTTGGAGAACTTCTTAAAGCAGCCCTCTTCTGTAGCGCGCTCGTATTCATCGAGCGTGAATGACGGTGTGCCGAGCGGGTGCGTGCTGTCGGCGCGAAGGGCAACGTAGGGGTTGCCGGCGTAGTCGGGAATGCTGCTGAGATAAACACCGCGGGCGCGGTTGAGGTCGGGGTTTTCAACCTCGTCGATGGGGGTGGCGGCACTGTCCGCGGCAACGTTATCGTTGGTGTTGGTCGCGGCGGATTCAGGGCCATCGCCAGAGTCTTGGCTATTTTGAGAGTCCGAGGAACTCGCTGTTCCCGATTCGAGCCGGGCGACCAGGTCCGCCTCGTCGTCGGTGCGGCTGGGGCTCTCGTTTTGTTTTTCGGCCAGAGCCGCCGCCTGTTCATCGCTTTGCGGCGACAGCAGCTTGGGAGCTCCGTCGAGCGATCCCGTAAACAGCGCAAACCCCAGCACCACGGCGGTGCCGATGGAAAGTACTTGCTTGTAGGTGGACTTGCGCGACATTGAGGCTCCTGGATGGACGGTTGGGAACCTACCAGTCTAGCAGGAGCCGGCAGGGGCCGTTCTGCCGAACAAATACTTAAGATTTGGGATAGACGCTACTGATTCATTTGTCCCGCAGTCTAGATCGAGGTGGAGTCGAGCCAGTTGAGCTTGCACTCGAGAATGCGCTGCTCGCCGGGTTCGCCGCTGCCGTCAAGTAGGGCGAGCAGCATCTCGGCTGCTTCGCGACCTTCCTGGTCGACGGGCTCGATGATGGTGGAGACGGTCGGCGTGGTGAGATTAGTCCAGTCTTCGCAGTTGAGTCCCAAAAGGCCGATTTGCTGCGGAAGCAGATGGGCCATGGGCTGAAGCGCCTTGTAGACGCGGGGGAGCGCCCATTGGTTTTGGACAAAGATGAGCGTACGCTTGGCGGGATTGAACTTGAATTTAAAGTACTCGGTAAGCTCGTTGATTGACGGCTTGTTGTGATCGATGGGAATCGCTTTGTAGAGCTGCCCATTCGCGGCCAGCGCCTCGGCATACCCCTGAAAACGCTCCATGCGGGTGCGCATTTCGGTCATGTTGGCGGCAATGGAAAAGAAATCTTCGTAGCCGGCGTCGAGGAGTGCCTGTGTGGCGTTGTACACGCCGTCGTAAAGGTTGGTTTTGATCCAGCTGGTACCTGGGCTATAGATGGCCGCATCGAAAAAGACGACCGGCTTGCCGGCGCGTCTAATGCGGTCGTGCACGGCTTTGAAGTTTGCCGTGGGCTGGATGATAAAGCCATCGACGCCCAGCGAGAGCATTTTGTCGACGTACATGAGCTCGGTCTCGGGGTTAAAGTTGCTCGTGCAAACGACCGTCTGGTAGCCCGCGGGGAGCATGACCTGCTCCATGCCATTGAGAACGAGCCCCGCCCATTTGTTGGTGTTATCCAAAATGATGATGGCAATGACGTGGGTTTGCTTGCCGGTGAGCGTCTGCGCTTGGGCGTTGGGAACGTATCCGAGTTCCTTAATGACGCGCGCGATTTTGTTCTGCGTCTTCTCGCTAAGCTTTTCTCGTTTGTCGTTGAGGTAATACGAGACGCTTGCCGTCGAGGTTCCCGCCTCTCGAGCGACGTCTGCGATCGTAACGCGCTGTTTTGCCACAGCGACTCCTTCCGACAGATGAGCATTTTCCAACATGATGACTTTGAGTCTTGGTGAAGGATACGCTTCGGTGAGCGGGTTTTTCCTTTCATATGAGTATGCAACAAATGCGGCATACGGGTGGGGTCGAAATTTGTGACCGGCATGCGCATCTGCCGTCTACCGAGAAAATCAAATACTTCTTGACTTTTGAAATCGAGGGCAAAATCGCAGGATTCATTTTTGGTTAAACGCATAACTAAATCGCATAACCAACGCTCTGACCTGCGCGTTTACCGAAATAAGCTGGCATTAAGAAAAACGAGCACCTATATTGTTCTTGTCGAAAAGACAGCAAGTCCAAACGGCAGGGGATGCTCCGGAGGCCTCCGCAAACGGTGTCTTGCGCACGCAACTCTATGAAAAGAGGGAAGCAATGAAGATCGTAGGCGTTGCCGCCTGTACTGTGGGTATCGCCCACACGTATATGGCCCAGAAGGCGATTCAGGATGAATGCGCCGCCCGTGGCATCGAGTGCAAGGTCGAGGCTCAGGGTGGCCTGGGTATCGAGAATGAGCTCACGCAGGAAGACGTGGACTCCGCCGACCTGGTCCTGGAGTCCGTCGACGTGGGTGTCGAGAACGAGGACCGTTTTGAGCAGAAGATGGCCGAGGGCAAGTTCCTGAAGGTCGGCACCTCGGATGTAATCGCCGATCCGGTAAAGATCATCGACCAGGCCATTGAGATCATCAAGGCGACGGGTGGCGCCGTTGACGCGCCCAAGGCCGAGGCCAAGGCAGAGAAGAAGGCCGTCTCCGCTGCCCCGCAGGCCCCGACACCGGCGTCCAAGCGGTCTATCTTTGCCGATCCTGGCAAGACGCTGCTCAATGCATTCAATACCGGCGTTTCCTATTTTATCCCCATTGTCGTTATCGGCGGCGTGTTTCTTGCCTTCTCGTTGGCATCCGGTACTGCCGGCGCCAACGGCATGGAGGTTACGAATCCGCTGATGGTGAGCCTTAACACCATCGGCATGGCCGGCATCTCCATGATGATTCCGGTGCTTGCGGCATACATCGCCTACTCGATGGCCGGCAAGCCCGCGCTCGCCCCCGGTTTTGTCCTGGGCTACTTGGTCAACAACGCCGTCGTCACCCCGAGCGGCAACAGCGTTTCGACTGGCTTCTTGGGCGCCATGATCATGGCTGTCATCTGCGGTTACTTTGTCCGCTGGATGAAGACCTGGAAGGTCAACAACACCATCCAGACCATCATGCCGATCCTGATCATCCCGATTCTGACCTCGCTCGTCCTGGGCATGGCCTACATCTACATCCTGGCCACGCCGCTTGGCTTTGTGATGGATTGGCTCACCAGCGTGCTCGGTAGCCTGCAGGGCGGCTCCGCCGTCGTCCTGGGCCTGGTCATTGGTGTTATGACCGCCTTCGATATGGGTGGCCCCATCAACAAGACCGCTTCGACCTTTACTATGGCCATCATGGCCTCCGGCATCTACGGCCCTAACGGTATGTTCCGCGTCGCCGTCGCCATTCCCCCGATCGCCTGTGGCCTCGCTGCGCTCATCGCCAAGAATAAGTTCGATGACGCCGATCGTCAGATGGGTATCTCCGCACTGTTCATGGGCTGCATCGGCATTACCGAGGGCGCTATCCCCTTCGCGGTCAAGGACCTTGGACACACCCTGCCCGGCATCTGCATCGGCTCTGCCGTGGGTGCGGCGCTCGCCGCCTTCCAGGGTATCGACTGCTACGTCCCACACGGTGGCTTTATCGTCGCCCTTGCCACCAACAACGTCGCGCTGTTCTGCCTGGACATCGTGATTGGCTCCGTGGTCGCCGCTGCAATCCTGATTGCCATGAAGCCCACGCTCGATAAGCAGGCCAAGTAAACCTTTAAGGACTCCGGTTGTGCGGAGGGATGGATTTGACTCCGCACAACCGCCCCTACACAACAAAATCCATCCGTACTGATAGGGCCCACATCTGGGTCCCAGGGAGCTTTTGTCAAAAATCCTCTGGAGAAGGAGAACAAAATGTCCAACCTCACCATCCGCCAGGCCGTTCAGGGCATGCTCAAGCTGCAGGATAGCGGCGATCACGCAACCATGGTCGGCATTGGCCCCATGAGCCCCAACCTGATTCAGGCCGTGTTCGAGCTTGCCAAGGACGAGGATTTCCCGCCCATGTTTATCGCCAGCCGCAACCAGGTCGATATGGACGAGATGGGCGCCGGCTACGTCAACGGTTGGGACCAGACGCGCTTTGCCGCCGACATCAAGAAGGTTGCCGACGAGGTGGGTTACACCGGCCCGTACTACCTGTGCCGCGATCACGGCGGTCCGTGGCAGCGCGACGAGGAGCGTAACGCCCACCTGCCCGAGGACGAGGCCATGGAGCTCGCCCGCAAGTCCTTCGTCGCCGACATGGAGGCAGGCTTTGACCTGCTGATGGTCGACCCCACCAAGGACCCCTATCAGATCGGCAAGGTTATTCCGCTCGACGTGGTGCTTCGCCGTACGATCGATCTTATCGACTACCTTGAGCAGTACCGTCGCGAGCATAACCTGCCCGAGGTCGCCTATGAGGTCGGTACCGAGGAGACCAATGGCGGCTTGACCTCTACCGATAAGTACGAGGAGTTCATTTCTCAGCTGCAGCCCGAGCTCGAGAAGCGCGGCTGCCCCATGCCCACCTTTATCGTCGGTCAGACCGGCACGCTTACCCGTTGGACCGAGCAGGTCGGCCATTACAACTTCAAGAATGCCCGCGAGCTCGCCGACATGGCTAAGCGCTACGGCGTGGGCCTGAAGGAGCACAACGCCGACTATCTGGACGACGCGACGCTGCTCGAGCACATCCCGGCACACGTGACCGCCTCCAACGTTGCTCCGCAGTATGGCACCGAGGAGACCCGCGCCTACCTCAAGCTCTGCGCCACCGAGCAGATCCTGGTCGGCAACGGTCTGTGCGATGACCCCTCCGACCTGTATCACACCCTGCTGGTCAAGGCTATCAAGACCGAGCGCTGGCGCAAGTGGATGACTGGCGACGACGTCAACCTGCAGGTCGACGACATTCTTGCCGACGATGAGCTCAGCCTGAAGATCCTGGATGTCTCCGGTCACTATGCGTTCAACGATCCTGAGGTCAAGGAGCAGGTCGAGAAGCTCTACCGCAACCTCGCCGCTCAGGACATCGACGGCAAGCGCTTTGTCATCGAGCACATCAAGCGCCCGATCAAGCAGTACGTCGTCGGTCTTAACCTCAAGGGCGTCACGACCCGCATCGAGGCCGCTCTTGCCGAGTAAGTAGCTTTTCCTACGCGACGCCGGGCCTGGGGCATGTCCCAGCTGCAGGCCCGGCACATGGGACAAAGGGGCAGTCCCTTTGTCCCATTCTTTTGAGTTTTAGCTTCCTTTGAAGGGGTTCACCATGAAGTTCTTTATCGATACCGCCAATCTGGACGAGATTGCCGAGGCCAAGAGCTGGGGCTGCCTGGCCGGTGTTACCACCAACCCGTCCCTGTACGCCAAGACCGGCGGTAAGCTTGCCGACTTTGAGCCGCATATGCTCAAGATTGCCGAGCTCTGCGAGGGTCTGCCCGTGTCCGCCGAGTCTACCGCGACCACTGCCGAGGGTATGATCGAGGAGGGCAAGCGCCTTGCCGCCCTCGCCCCCAACATCGTGGTCAAGCTTCCCGTGTGCGAGGCCGGCCTTGCCGCCTGCCGTGCGCTGGTCGATGCTGGCGTGCGCGTCAACATGACGCTCGTCTTCTCGCCGACGCAGGCCCTTATGGCCGCCAACGCCGGTGCTCGCTACATCAGCCCGTTTGTCGGTCGTTTCGATGACATCGCCGAGGACGGTATCTCGCAGCTCGACAACGTCGTGACCTGCATTAAGAACTACGACTGGACGGGCAAGAACGTCGACGGCACCGTCGAGATCATCACCGCCTCGGTTCGTACGCCCAACCACGTGACCCAGGCCGCGCTACTCGGTGCCGATATTGCGACCGTGCCCATGGCCGCTCTCAAGAAGTGCCTGCATCATCCGCTGACCGACCAGGGCCTCGCCTCTTTTGAGGCTGACTGGAAAAAGGTCGTCGAGGCACAGTAACGATGGTTCTGCCGGCCCAGCATTTGTTATGCCGGGCCGGCGTGCTCAAGAGAGGAAACTCCATGACCGATCAGGAACTGGCCAAGATTGCCAATGAGGTTCGCCGCGGTATTGTCACGGGTGTCCACGCCGCCAAGTCGGGGCATCCGGGCGGATCGCTTGGCGCCGCCGACATTATGACCTACCTCTACTTTGAGGAAATGGATGTCGACCCGGCGAATCCGAGTCGCGCTGAGCGCGATCGCTTTGTGCTCTCCAAGGGACATTGCGCTCCGGCACTCTATGCCGTGCTCGCCGAACGCGGGTTCTTTCCCAAGGAAGAGCTCGAGACGCTCCGCCATATTGGCAGCCGACTGCAGGGCCATCCCAACATGAACGACACCCCGGGCATCGATATGTCCACCGGATCGCTCGGTCAGGGCATCTCTGCTGCAGTTGGAATGGCGCTTGCCGCTAAGCACTGGGGCGACGGCTACCGTGTCTACACGTTGCTGGGCGACGGTGAGTGCGAGGAGGGCCAGGTGTGGGAGGCGGCCATGTTTGCCGGCAACCATGCGCTCGACAATCTTATTGCTGTCGTCGACCACAACGGCTTGCAGATTGACGGCACGATCGATGAGGTCAACTCGGCCATGCCGCTCGCTGACAAGTTCCGCGCCTTTAAGTGGCATGTGATAGAGCTAGCCGATGGCAACGACATGGCGCAGATTGAGGCGGCTTTCGCTGAGGCTCGTGAGGTGACCGGCGTGCCCGTCGCTATCATCGCCGAGACGGTGAAGGGCAAGGGCGTCTCCTTTATGGAGAACCAGGTTGGCTGGCATGGCAAGGCGCCCAATGACGAGCAGTTTGAGCAGGCCATGGCCGAGCTCGCGGCAGCAGGAGAGGAGCTCTAATGGCAGAGGTCAAAAAAGTCGCCACGCGCGTAAGCTACGGCGAGGCGCTCGTCGAGCTGGGCAATGAGCACGATGACTTTGTAGTGCTCGATGCCGACCTGGCTGCCGCTACGCAGACGGGTAAGTTTAAGGCTGCTCACCCTGAGCGCTTTTACGATGCCGGCATCGCCGAGAGCAACCTGATGGGTCTTGCCGCCGGCATCGCGACCACGGGCCGCGTTGCTTTTGCGAGCACCTTTGCGATGTTTGCCGCCGGTCGCGCCTACGAGCAGGTCCGCAATTCCATTGGCTACCCGCACCTCAACGTCAAAATTGGCGCTACCCATGCCGGCATTTCGGTGGGCGAGGACGGCGCCACGCACCAGTGCTGCGAGGATATCGCACTCATGCGCACGATTCCGGGTATGACGGTGGTCGTTCCCGCCGACGACGTCGAGGCTCGTGCCTGTGTGCGCGCCGCCTATGAGTTTGAGGGCCCGGTTTACATGCGCTTCGGCCGCCTGGCAACACCGGTCATTAACGATCACGAGGACTATGAGTTCAAGATTGGTCGCGGCGTGGTCGTGCGCGAGGGGTCCGATGTGACCATCATCGCTTGTGGCCTTATGGTCGCCGAGGCGCTTGAGGCTGCCGAGGCGCTCGCTGCCGATGGCATCGAAGCCGAGGTCATCAATATGCATACGATCAAGCCGCTTGATGAGCGCCTGGTGGTTGCCAGCGCCAAGAAGACTGGTCGCGTGGTCACTGCCGAGGAGCATTCGATTATCGGCGGTCTTGGCGAGGCCGTTGCCTCGGTGCTCGCGGAGCAGCATCCAGTGCCGATGCGTCGCGTCGGCGTGCGCGATGTGTATGGCGAGTCCGGCCCTGCGGTCGATTTACTGCACAAGTACGGTTTGGACGCCGGCGGCATCGAAGCTGCGGTCAGGTCCGTGTTGTAAGGAAGGTTTTCATGGGATTTGTATCTGCCAACCAAGTGACGATAGGGTATACCGCCGCCTCGCGCGAGGACGCCCTGCATTATTTGTCCGAGCAGGCAATCGAACTCGGCTTTGCCGATGACGCATCTGCCGTAGAGGCTGCCTTTATTGCTCGCGAGAACGAGGCCGAGACCGGGCTTGTCGCCGGTTTTGCCGTTCCGCATGCCAAGAGCGATGCGATCCATACGCCGGGTGTGGCCGTGCTCAAGCTGTCCGAGCCTGTTGAGTGGCCGAGCTTTGATGGCGTACCCGTCGATGTGGCGCTCGCGCTGTACGTGCCCGCCGGCGAGGCCGGAACCACGCATCTGCGCCTGCTCTCCAAAGCTGCCGTGATGCTGATGGACGCCGGCTTCCGTGACAAGGTGCGCGCGAGCACCGATCCCGTTGAGATTGCGGAGCTCATCAATAGCGGACTCGAAGACTAGAACGGTCATCCCGTTCAATCAATTGATCCTTCTCCAAGGAAAAGGGCCGCGACGCCGTATGGGTGTCACGGCCCAATTTGCGTTTCCCCAGATAAAACCTGCCAAAATAAACCTGTCCCTTTTTGGCAGGTCAGTTAACGCAGTCCAGGTTGAGCATATGCGAGCGAGCGGGCTCTGGATGCGGTAAGGTGACGTGAAACAAGCGGGCCCCGCACAGGCTAAAGCCTCTAAACAACGAAAGGGCGCTGACCTTTTGGTCGCGCCCTTGAAGTTGAACGTCAGATTGCCGTGCCCGGAGCCCGCGCAGCGCCGAGCAGTTACGCCGTTTGTAAAACGGCGCAACCTACAGGTTCATGTTGCCGTGAATGTAGGGGGTAACCTCGGGGGAGATATGGTCGCAGCCCAGCTCGCGCAGCGCGGACTCGATGGCGGCGGGCAACGGGGTTTTGCCCTCGGCATCGATGGCGGTGCCGTCGAGGGCGGCAAGCTTGGCGACATCTGCGGGAGCGGCTTCGATATGCATACAGCCGCCGACCAAGCGCGCGCGAACCTGCGCCAGGTCAAGATCGTGCAGGTAGTCCTCGCAGGTGCGGATTAAATCGACCTTCTCGCGCGTAAGCCCCTCGCCCGTGGGGACGCGGGTGGCAAGACATGCTCCCGCCGGCAGGTTCCAAACGGGATAGCCCCATGCGCGCAGCAGCTCGCGCTCTTCGTCCTTGGTAAAGCCGACCTCCATAAGGGGTGAGCGTACGCCGAGCTCTTCTGCCGCACGCATGCCGGGGCGGTAGTCACCGCGATCGCTTGCATTGCTGCCATCGATGACGGTGGGAAAGCCGAGCGACTTGGCGTGGTTGACGATGGCGGTAAAGCCGGCGTGCTTGCAGTGGTAGCAGCGATTAGCATCGTTGCAGGCTACTTGGGGGAGTTGCAGCTGATCCACCGAAAGATTGAGCACGGGGAGCTTAAAATGCGGCCCCTCATTGGCTTGTCCATCAACGGAGCGCTCAAACGAGGTCTGTTCGGGCGTGCCGATGAGCGGCGTGGTGAGGTGAACGAGGAGCGTGTCGGCAGGCATGATGCGGGCGCAGACCGCGGCCAAAAAGCTGCTGTCGACGCCACCGGAAAAGCCGATGGCGACGCGTCCGTATGCCAAAAGCAGCTGCTCGAGCGCTGCGAGCTTGTTTTGAAGCTCCTCTGCAGGTGCAGTGGTGTCTGAAAGCATGAAACGATCCTTACCATTGAGTACTCGGTCGAAAACTATAATCCTATCGAGCTGCTTGTCATAAGACTTCCAGCTATGTAACGAAAGTGCAATATGCTATATACGTTATATACAAGCTTGTAAAGTGCGGTAGAGTGGCAGTAATGCAATCCGGCGAGGGGATCGATATGATCAAGGCTGTTATTTTTGACATGGACGGAACGCTGGTTGATACCGAGCGTTTGGGCATCAAGGCATGGAAGGCAGGCGCCGCCGAGCTGGGGGTCGCGATTGATGATGCTCTGATCCATCAGTTTATCGGTCGCACGCTGGTCGATGTCATGGGCATTCTCGAGGAGCGTTACGGCAGCCACGAGACCGCCAAGGCGATCTATGCCCGCCACAAGGAGATTCGCGACGAGATGGTCAAGACCGATCTGGAGCTTAAGGCCGGCGCCGCCGAGTGCATAGACGAGCTGCTGGCTGCGGGCTATCACGTGGGCCTAGCGACGTCGTCGCGCCTCGTTACGGCCGAGCGTAACCTTAAGATGGTCGGTCTCTTTGACAAGTTTGAAACGGTAACGTGTGGCGAGGACGTCGCGCACGGCAAGCCCAACCCCGAGATGTACCTGCTTGCCTGCGAGCGCGCGGGCTTTGCCCCCGAGGAGTGCGCCGTGGTCGAGGATTCGCGCAACGGCTGCGTCTCGGGCATTACGGCCGGCTGCCATGTCTTTGCCGTCCCCGATATCGTGCCGCTGCCGCAGGACGTGGTGGATGGCTGCGAGGCCGTGCTCGATACGTTGTTCGACCTGGCGGCGGCAATCAAGGCCGTGCGCTAGACAATTGCGGCGTTGAAACGAGCAATTGCTTACGTTTGCGCTTAAACAAAAGGGGTCCGGCAATGGTCGGGCCTCTTTTGCTTAAGCGGCGACTTGGCATACTCGCGGGCGTGCTATAGATACGCGCCGAGGTTGATGGCCGTGGCGTCGGTCTGGCTGCTTGCCTGGGTGCTGGCGCGTTCCAGCAGGAATGGCCGCACGAGTTCTTGGCGGTTGATGTCCTCCGCGGTGGTGGCTGCGGTGACGGTGCGCGCTGCAGAGCCGACGTGGATATGCTTGGTCTTTGTCGGGACCTTGTTCTCGATTTGCTCCATGAGCAGTTGGACACCCTTGCGGCCAATCTCGTAGCCCGGGGGCGCTACCGTAGTGAGCGGGACCGATCCGCTCCAAGCGAGCGGGTTGCCGTCGCATCCGGCCACGCGTACTTGCCCGGGGACAGAGATGCCCTTGTCGACCAGTGCCGAAACGACGCCCGAGGCCAACACATCGGTCAGGCCGACGACAAAATCGGGACGTTCGTCCGCGGGGCGCTCGGCGATTTGGGCGCCGATGCCGTAGCCGTCGGCAGCGGTATTCCATTCGCCGGCGTCGATGACTTCGATCTTGATATCGGGGTGCAGGGCGAGCGCCTTATGAATGCCAAGGACGCGCAGGGTGAGTTGCATAAATGCTGCTCGGCCGACGACGACAATATGGTGCGCGCCGCGGGCGATGGCAAGTTCGGCAATGATGCGACCCTGGGCCTCATTGTCGGCCGCTACGTAGTAGCCGGGCTCGGAGCAATGGATGTCCAGATGGACGATCGGCACGGGCATCTTGGTCATGGCGGGGTGCCAGTCGGGGGATGCCATGGGCTGAACCATGACGCCGGACATCTGGGTGCCCATAAAGTAGCGCAGGTAATGGTCCTCGAGAATATCGTCGTTATCGGCGTTGGCGATGAGCAAGTCGTAGCCGTGCTTGCGGGCCTCGTTGTGGGCGCCGCTGGCGATTTGGAGCGAAAAGCCGTGATCGAGACGGGGGAGCACCAGGCCAAAGGACTTGGTGGCGCCGCCCGCGAGCTGACGAGCGCTTTGGTTGGGCAGGTAGCCAAGGCGACTGATGGTCTCGTTGATGAGCTTGAGGGTCTCGGGGCGCAGCTTTTCGGGATGGTTGAGCGCGTTGGAAACCGTGCCCAGCGAAACCCCGGCCTCGCGCGCGACGTCGCTGATTTTTACCTTTGCCATAGCGGCCCCTTTGATGCGTTTCAAGTACAAGCCAGATTGTAGCATCCCAAACCTACCAAAAAGGGATAGGTTTATTTTGGCAGGTTTATCTGGGGAAACGCTGTTGCCAGCTCAAACCACCACGAAGGGGACAGGTGCTTTTGTGGTGGTTTGGACCGGCTGGACGTGTGTGCATCGGGTGGTATCTAAGTTGAGATACCACTTCTGGTATATCAGCTTGCGTTTGCGTGAGTACAATACTCGAACGTTATACGTCTCAGCGCCCCTTGTGCGTGGACGTCTTGCAGTCACGCGAACGAAGGGATCTATCTTATGTGCGGAATCGTCGGCTACACCGGCTCTGATATTGCAAAGAACATCCTGGTCACGGGCCTCAAGCGTATGGAGTATCGCGGCTATGACTCCTCGGGTGTCGCGCTCGAGGTGGGCGAGGGCGCCGCGGCGCACCTCGATGTCATCCGTCGCGTGGGCAAGGTCGCGGGCTTGGAGAGCGAGCTTTCCAACATTGACAGCGACGCTACCTGCGGTATCGGCCACACCCGTTGGGCCACCCACGGCAAGCCCTCCGTCGTTAACGCTCACCCCCACACCAGCTGCGACGGCCGTATCGCCATCGTCCACAACGGCATCATCGAGAACTTCGCCGAGCTGCGCGAAGAGCTGGAGGGTCGCGGCCACCACTTTAAGAGCGAGACCGATACCGAGGTCTTCGCGCATCTGATCGAAGAGGCTTATGCCGAGACGCACGACCTGATGGCCTCCGTGCGCGAGGCGTGCACCCACGTGGTCGGTGCCTATGGTCTGGCCGCCGTGTGCGCTGACGAGCCCGGCGTGATCGCCGTGGCCCGCAAGGATTCCCCGATCGTGGTCGGCGCGGGCGAGACCGGCTCCTATGTTGCTTCCGATGTCATCGCGCTCATCGACGCCACCCGCGATGTCGTGGTGCTCGAGGACGGTCAGTTTGCCAAGCTCACGCCCGCAGGCGTCGAGTACACCGACGAGGCCGGCAACGTTATCGAGCCCAAGGTCACCCACATCGACTGGGACCTGGACATGGCAGAAAAGGGCGGTTATCCCGACTTTATGCTCAAGGAAATCCACGAGCAGCCGCGCGTCGTGCGCGACACGCTGGTTGGTCGTATGACGCCGGCCGGCGAGCTCGACATCGACGAGCTGGGCCTTTCGCTCGAGGAGCTCAACGACATCGACCGCGTCTACGTGATCGCTTGCGGCACCAGCTATCACGCTGGCCTCATTGCCAAGAATCTCATTGAGGGCTGGGCTCGCATCCCCACCGAGGTGGAGGCGGCCAGCGAGTTCCGTTATCGCAACCCCATCATTACGCCGACGACGCTTGTCGTTGCCGTGTCCCAGTCGGGCGAGACGGCCGATACCCTTGCCGCCATTCGCGACGCGCGCATCAAGGGTGCCAAGGTCTTCGGCATCACCAACGTGGTGGGCAGCCCCGTGGCGCGTGAGAGCGACGGCGTCATCTACACCAAGGCCAACAAAGAGATCGCGGTCGCCTCGACCAAGAGCTTCATCGGCCAGGTTGTGAGCCTTACGCTTTTGGCCCTGCTGCTGGCGCAGGTCAAGTACCGTCTGACCACCAAGCAGGCGCGCATGCTGTTCCGCGAGCTTTCCGATACGGCCGAGCAGATCCAGTGGATTTTGGATACCCAAACCGAGGCCGTTCATGAGGCCGCCCTGCTGTGCAAGGACGCGCAGTCGGCGCTGTTCGTGGGCCGTGGCATGGGTGCCGCTATTTCCTACGAGGGTGCGCTTAAGCTCAAAGAGGTCAGCTACCTGCACGCCGAGGCATATGCCGCCGGTGAGATGAAGCACGGCCCTATTGCCCTGATCGACCCGGGCTTCCCTGTCATCGCCGTGGCCACCAAGAGTGCCACCTACGACAAGACCGTGTCGAACCTTATGGAGTGCAAGGCGCGCGGCGCCAAGGTCATCGTCGTTGCCACCGAGGGCGACGAGGAGATCAACAAGATCGCTGACTGCATCATCCGTGTGCCAGCAGTCCGCGACGTGTTCAGCCCCATCACGGCGAGCGTCCCGCTGCAGCTGCTCGCCCGCGAGGTCGCCATCCTGCGCGGCTGCGACGTCGACCAGCCCCGCAACCTGGCGAAAAGCGTCACGGTAGAGTAGTTGGTTCCGCCGTTCTAGCGACTAAGGCCCGGCTCCGCATCAAGACGGAGCCGGGCCTTTTCTGCATTTGCCCAGATAAAACCTGCCAAAATGAACCTGTCCCTTTTTTGCAGGTTAGCGGAGCTTGCTGGTCTCGAAGTACTCAGGGAACTGGTCCAGAACCTCGGTCTGGTTGCGGAACATCATATGCAGGTGCTTGCTGACCAAAAAGCTCGCTTCGATGGGGTCGCGACCGGCGATAGCGCGGCGAATCTGCTTGTGTTCGTTCACGATGTCCTGATTGTCGAGAACCTGCGTGGCAGCGCGCAGCCAGCGGAAGCGCTCCAAGTCGGCATTGGTCTCTTCGAGCCACGACCACACGGTGCTGCGACATGCGATGCTAAAAATCATGTGATGCATGAGGTTGTCGCTCAAAAAGAAGCCGATGCGATCCTCTTCGGCCATGGCCTTTTCCTGCAGTGCGATGGCGCGGTCGAGCTGCTCGATGCCGGCCGACGTGGCGCGCGCACAGCACTCCACGATCACCTGCTTTTCCAGATGTTCGCGGATGTAACAGGCACTCTCGGCAAGGGTGAGGTTGATGGGTGAGACGTAGGTGCCGCTCTGGGGCACGGTGCGCACCAGGCCCTCTTGCGCCAGACGCACCAGTGCCTCGCGCACAGGGGTGCGCCCCATATCCAGGTCGTCACAAAGTTGCTTGACGCCCAGCTTTTCGCCCGGCTTGTAGTCCAGGTAGACGATTTTGCGTCGAATGGTGTGGTAGGACTGGTCCTGTAGGCTCGTTTCCTGCTCGCCGACGTGCATCGATTCTTCCATAGCGCCTCGCAACTGTTCTATCAAACTCATATGTCAGTTGTTAATTATGCCGCGAATCAGCTCTCCGCGGTGGGTAATTCGGCTGTTGCCTGAGAACTATTGCGGCATCTTAGTCTGTGTTTGCGCAAGGCTGCGCTCAATGTTGCCGTATCATAAGCCGTCGCAAACGTGAAATAGAAAGAAGGAATCCCATATGCAACTGGCAAATATCGTACGCGAGCGCTGGAAAGGCGTCTTGTTCTGCCTGATCATCGCCATTCCCGCGACGTTGCTCGGCAAACAAATTGAGGTGGTCGGCGGTCCGGTATTCGCCATCCTCTTTGGCATGGTCCTGGCGCTCGTCTTTCCCAAGAATCGTCGCGAACAGCTCGCCGCCGGCGTCACCTATACGTCCAAAAAAGTCTTGCAGTACGCGGTTATCCTGCTTGGCTTTGGCATGAACCTCTCCCAGATTCTGTCCAAGGGCGCCCAGTCGCTGCCGATTATCGTGGCGACGATCTCGACTTCGCTTGTCATCGCCTTTGTGCTCTGCCGCGTTATGAACGTGCCGGGCAAGATCGCGACGCTTGTAGGTGTGGGTTCGTCGATTTGCGGCGGTTCGGCCATTGCTGCGACCGCGCCCGTCATCGATGCCGACGATCGCGAGATTGCCCAGGCTATTTCGGTCATCTTCCTGTTTAACGTTATCGCGGCGCTCGTGTTCCCGACGCTCGGCGGCATGCTCGGGCTGACCAACGAGGGCTTTGGCCTGTTTGCCGGTACCGCCATCAACGACACCTCGTCCGTAACGGCTGCGGCGAGCGCTTGGGACAGCATGCATCCCGGCGCCAATGTGCTCGAGAGCGCCACGGTGGTCAAGCTCACCAGGACGCTGGCTATCATTCCCATCACGCTGGCGCTTGCTTGCTGGCAGATGCATCTGGCGCGCAAGGCCGGCGGCGACGCCAAAAGCACGTTCTCCCTCAAACGCGCGTTTCCCATGTTTGTGCTGTTCTTTGTGCTGGCGAGCGTGATCACTACGGTGTTTCAGCTTCCCGCGTCCTTTACGGCGCCCATCAAGGAGCTGTCGAAGTTCTTTATCGTGATGGCCATGGCGGCTATTGGTTTTAATACCGATATCGTCGAGCTGGTCAAAAAGGGCGGCAAGCCCATCGCATTGGGCTTTTGCTGCTGGATTGGCATTGCGTGCATGAGTTTGGGAATGCAGCACGTGCTGGGAATCTGGTAGAGAAGTAGCTTATTTGCGTGCTGCGTGCTGGTGAACGCATGCCTGCGGTGGAGCGATAGGAGCTCTTGCGGGTATGGCTTGTCCGCAGGTTTATAAGTCCCGAAGAGCTCTTATCGCCCCGCCAGGATGGCGATGCGGGGCAACACCTATACTCGCAGGACGGCGCTTTCTGCCCTATAGTGTTTGGTGAGCAATATCGTTCAATTTTGAAACACTTGGTCGTGCGACCGTCGGCGGCTGCATGTCGCCGCGGACAGGGGCAAATCATGGATAGCGATGCCAAGCTGAACATCTTGACCGAGGGCGGGACTGGCTGCGTCCGGGGCCTCGGCATTGGCAATCGATGCACGTGGGGACGTTGCGATCTCGACCATGAATGACGCGGCGCTTGAGCGGGATGTGGCGGCTTTTGTCGCCGAGCGCCTCGACCGTATAGGAGACGGCGCGCGTCTGGTTATGGGGCGTGCGGGTACGCGCCTGAGCCTGACCGTTCGCCCCACCGACAAAGAGGGCGGGGGCCTTTGGGCCGTCGTGGTCCGCGAGGTGCGCGGCGCCGCGGCGCATGCGGGCATCGAGTGGCTCAACGCCGACGAAGTTGAGGCCCGCTACGAATCGAGCGCGTACGGCATCGTTGAGGGGGCGGCCTCGGTGGCTGCGCCGGTTGCCGAGAGCTACGCGCGCGGTGTGCCCCTTATGCTCGAGGGCGAGCTGGGAGCGGGTCAGGTCGAGATCGCCAAGCGCCTCTATCTGGACGGTCCTTTTGCCGATCAGCCCTTTGTTTCCGTTGCGCTCGATGAGCTCACCGAGCGCGGTTGGCGCCATGTGCTCAAAAGCGCCGAATCGCCGTTGTTCCAAACGGGGCTGACCCTTTGCATTGAGGGCTGGAACGCGGTTGTCCCCCAGCGCCTCCGCGAGCTGGTCTCCACGATGACCGACACCGCGTTGGCGACGCGCTGCCATGTGGTGCTGACAGCGAATGACATGCCGGGCGGCGGCGAAAGTGATCAAGCCGCCTTTGTGACCGAGCGCTTCGCCTGTGCGGTGAGCGTGGCGCCGGCAATCGCCGAGCAGGGAGCCGCGTCGACGAAGGTTGCGCGCTATTTGGAATATCTCGCTGATGCATTTGGGACGGCAGCGCCCACGCTGTCTGCCGCGGCGACGAAGACGCTCGATGCTTACCGCTGGCCGCGCAATTATCTGCAGCTCCGCGAGGTCTCGGAACGACTGTATATTTTGGTGGGGGCGGGCACGGTGGACCGCGCTGTGGCGGAGGAAGTGCTCGCCCAAGAGGACGTGATTAAGACCGCAACCTTTGGTGCCCCGACGCTCGAAAGCGACCTGTATATCCTGCGACCGCTGGCCGATACCGAGCGAGATATCGCGCATCTGGTTGTAGACCATCTCCACGGCAACCGAACCCGTGCGGCGGAGGTGCTGGGCATAAGCCGTACAACGCTGTGGCGCTTGCTGAAGGACGACGACCGTTGAGCGAGGCGCCCGTGACCGCGCGCGACGCGTGTGCTACAGTCCAAAGCGTTATTGTTTCGATTTGGTTACGGCGTGCGAGGGCATATGGCTGAGACTTCAAAACCGAGCCGCAGAAGGCGGAGTGCCGCGCCGGTCAACCGACGCACAACATCGGTGACGTGGGGTAAACACGCCTCGGGGTTTGATGGCTCGTTCAAGCGCACTAAATATGGCTATCCTTCGGCAAGCGCCCGCTTGGCCATGCAGGCAGAGTCCTCGTTGTGGGGCCGCAGACGCGTGGTGGGCTCAAAGCTCAAGCACGACGGAACGCTCGGTTACATCAGCCGCGGGGCGGCTCGCCGCAGCGGACTCAATCCGGCTGGTTGGCATCGTTATGTTCCGATCGTGGCCGTCGTTGCAGTGATCGTCGTCGCACTCGCTGCGCTTGGCTACGCCGGCGGTGGCGCCAACTTGGACGCAATGTTTAAATCGCCCGAGCTCGCGCATGCAGGCACAGAAGTTGTCGAGGGCGCTCAGACCCAGACGGGCGTCGCGCCCCAGCGCGGTATCGTTGCGGCGGCCTCCACCATCGCCGATGCGCAAAAGGACGAGGACAAGCAAGGCGACGACGCCGAAACGGCCCAGACGAACGAAACGACAACAACTCCATCGGCGGGATAAGTTGCGAGTGGGGCAGCTAAAATAGCCCCGTCCCAATTAGCCACCCCCGCTGACGCTCCTGGGTTACCTTACGTAGACCACGTTGTCGCGGCGCGGCTTTGCCTCGGGTAGCGTATCCTCGGCATAGCCCAGAATGCAGTTACCGACACCGCGCAGGCTGCCGTCGGCGGGCAGGCCCCAGCTGGCCAGCAGCTCCAGACCCTCGGGCGAGTCAAAGACCTCATGCGCGCGGTGAATCCAGCACGAATCGACACCCAGCGCATAGGCAGCATTGAGCAGGTTGCCCATGGCGAGCGAGCCGTCTTCCAGGTGTGTGGGCACGCTGCGGTCAACCAGCACCACCACAACGGTCTTGGCGCCATAGAAGGGGTCGCTGTTGCTGCCCATGACCTGGGCGTTGAGCTGTGAGAGACGCTCGACGGTCGCGGGGTCGGTGACGGCGACAAACGTCACCGGCTGGCGGCCCATGCCGCTCGGTGCATATTGGCCGGCTTCGATAATACGTGCAAGCTTTTCGGCCTCAACGGGACGATCGCTGTAGTTGCGGCAGCTGCGGCGGTGAATGAGTGCTTCGATAGTCTCCATGGTGTCTCCTTGCGGTGGCGTTGCAGATGCCCCGTTCATACCCGTCGGGCTCAAACGATAGACGGTCAATTGCCCGGCCAAAAGGATAGATTCAAATTGGGAAAGTAGGTTTGCATAAAAGTACCTTCAGAATGTGACAAACCAATGGGATGGTTAAACGTTTTATCCCGTCTACCCTGCGGTTTTTTACCACTTGCCTAAATGACGAACGCATAACCTCTGATAAAGGTTTTACTAAAGGAGTACCAACGTTTATTTATGCGCCGTGGTGGCGCCGGGCCAGGAGGTAACATCATGTTCCAGGCTGGAGATGTCGTCGAGACCGATTTCGAAGGATTTCTGAAGCTGCTGCGTTCCAAGACGCGCGCTTTCGTGTCGATCAACGATCACGAGTACTACATCACGCACACCGATGGCTATTGGCGTGTTCAGGATTGCGAGGCCCTCAACGACAAGGGCCACTTTACTGACTGCTCTGAGTTGGTCAACACGGTCTGCGAGGTCGTCGAGCTGCCGTGGATTGCCGGCAAGAGCCTGCATGACAGCTTCTCGGGCGCTACGGTCTATGAGGCCGTCGCCGCTTAACAGACAATAAAACCCGATTTTCACGTGACCGCTGGCGCCGCCCCCGCGCCGGCGGGCTTTTTCTGTCGATAGGCCATAAAAGTGCGCGCATTTGCGGAGAGCCTGTTGACGATAGTCAAAACTCGGACTAATCTAGAGACACAAAATTGGTCAAAAATCGGACAATTGAATGGTGGGATAGATGAATAGTGCGGTTACGCTGGTCGACTTCGACCGGTTGCTCAATGGGCTCGACCATATCTATTCGGAGTTCTCGCGCGCCTGCGGTCTTTCGGACTGCGCTTACTGGATGCTCGTCGATACCAGCACGGCGGGCGGCAGTATTGCCGTAAGCCGTCTGACAAGCGAATGGTTCTACAGCAAGCAGACCATCAACTCGGCAATTAAAACCTTGACGGCGCGGGGCTTCGCAACGTTGGAGTTTGCCGAAGGCAGCCGTAAGAACAAGGTTGTGAGCCTGACCGAAGAGGGCAGGCGATTTGCCGAGCGTTATGCGCTGCCGGCACTCAAGGCCGAGCAGCGAGCCTTTGGCGCGCTTGAGCCATGTGAGCAGCGCGAGATTATGCGCTTGATCGGCAAATTCTCTCAGGTGCTCGGCGATGAGTGCGATGCCTTTAAGCAGCATATCGCTGCCGAGAGCCAAGCCGAGAATCAAGGTGAGGGGGAGTCGTGCGACTGTTAATGAGGTTTCTAAAGCCATATCGAGGGCTTGTCGCAGTGACGCTGCTGGTGCTGCTGGTGGATAACGTCGGTACGCTGCTGGTTCCCACGATGCTGGCGAACATGGTCAACACCGGTATTACCACGGGCGATATCGACTACATTTTACGCAACGGCCTATACATGTTTATCGCGACCAGCATGGCTAGCGGCGGCACGGTGCTGGGCTGCTATCTTTCGGCGCGCCTGGCCGCCAACGTGGCTTGCGATATCCGCAATGCCGTGTACGACAAATCGCTCGAGCTCGCGGCCAGCGATTTTGAGCGCTTTGGCACCGGATCGATGATCACGCGCTCGCTCAACGACATCAACGTGATTCAGCAGGCGATTCTGCAGACGATTCAGCTGGTGCTGCCCGTGCCGTTTTTGGCTGTGGCGGGCATCATCTTCGCCTGGTTTATCGATCCCGCCATGGGCACGCTTCTGGGCGTAGTCGTTGCGATTGTGCTGGTGGCGGCGGTCTTTACGGTTGCCAACGCGGCGCCGATTTTTATGCGCCTACAGGGCTTTATCGACCGCATGAACGTGGTGCTGCGCGAGAATATTGTGGGCGTGCGCGTCATCCGTGCGTTTAACAAGGAGCGCCACGAGGAACGGCGTCTGGACGAGGTGTTTAGCGAATACGCCGCCAACGCCATCAAAGTCAACCACCTGTTTGTGGGCCTCGACAGCTCAAGCTTCTTTTTGATGAACATCGCCGAGGTGGCGGTGCTGTGGGTGGGCGGCAACCGCGTAGGCGCCCACGCCATGCAGATTGCGAGTATCTCGGCGGTGCTGGAGTATGCAATTCTGATCCTGTTCTTTGTGATGATGGCCCAGATGGTGGTGCTGACGCTTCCGCGTGCTGCCGCGTGCCTGAACCGTGCGCAGCAGGTGTTGGAGATTGAGCCGAGCATCGTCGATGGCGAGCGCACGCTGGATGACGGGGCGCGCGAGCCCCAAGACGAAGCCGATGCGGTGGCTGTGTTCGACCACATGTCGTTTCGCTTTGACGATGCCGACGAGGACACCCTGTGCGACCTGAGCTTTGCCTGCCGTCGCGGTCAGACGACTGCGATCGTTGGCTCGACAGGCTCGGGCAAATCGACGGTGGCAAAGCTTCTGCTGCGCTTCCACGATGCCACCAAGGGCTCCATTCGCCTGAATGGTGTGGACCTGCGCGAGCTTACGCAAGATGAAATCCGCGGGCGCATTGCCTATGTGCCGCAGAAGGCGTGGCTGTTCTCGGGCACGGTGGCGAGCAACCTTCGCTTTGGTAACGAAGGCGCGACCGAGGGCGACATGCTTCACGCGCTTGAGGTTGCCCAGAGCACCTTTGTACTCGACCAACCGCAGGGGCTCGATACCCCGGTTGCCCAGGGCGGTACGAACTTTTCGGGCGGCCAGCGCCAGCGCCTGGCCATTGCTCGCGCGCTCATGAAGCGCGCCGACCTGTATATCTTCGACGATAGTTTTTCGGCCCTGGACTTTAAGACCGATGCGGCCCTGCGCCATGCGCTGCAGGACGAGACGCGCGACGCCGCGGTGCTCATCATCGCGCAGCGCATCTCGACTATTTTGCATGCCGACCAGATCGTTGTGCTCAAGGACGGCGAGGTCGTGGGCTTGGGCACGCATGGCGAGCTTATGGAAACCTGCGAGGTGTACCGCGCCATCGCGGAATCGCAAATGAAGGGAGGTGAGTAGCATGACCGGGGAGCTCAAGAAGCAGGGCGGCGTTGATGACGCCGCTGCCGCGGGACTGGTCGAGGAAACGGCTGCCGCGTCGACCGAGCTGGATGACGCCGCCAAGCGCGAGGCTCGCCGCCAAGCGCTCTACGAGGAAAACGAACGTGCCGAGGACGAGCGCGCCCGCGCCGAGGCAGAGCGTATGCGCGACGTGGACGACGAAGACGAGGACGAGACGCCTCGGGATACCTGGGCGACGGTGCGCCGCCTGTGGAGTGAGGCTGCCGGCGACCATTGGCGCTTCTATATCGTGTTCGCGAGCATTGTGTTCTATATCATCTTTAACACCGCCGCGCCGGCATATAGCGCCCGCGTGATCGATGAGCTGTGGGGCCACATTCAGGTGGCGTTTGCCAACGACACCACTTTCAGCATCACCTGGGAGAACTGCGGCAAGACCATTTTCGTCTACTTTATGATCTGGACTGCCGCTGCCTCGTTCTATGCGCTCCAGAGCTTTTTGATGTCGAGCGTCGCTGAGCGTCTCAATCTGCGCCTGCGCAACCGCATCGCGCAAAAGCTCAACCGTCTGCCGCTCGCCTATTTTGACGCGCATCGTCCCGGCGAGGTCGTCAGCCGCGCGACCAACGACCTGGACAAGATGTCCGAGAGCATGCAGCGCGGATTGCTGCAGCTGCTCGTGTCGATCGGCACGGTTGTTGGTGCTGTGAGCGTGATGTTCGTGTTCAGCGTGCAGCTTACGCTCGTCTTTCTGTTCTTTACGGCACTGTCGCTGCTGGTGACGAAGGTCGTCTCGCGCCGCACACACGATGTGACGGGCGAGCGCCAGGAGTGGGTGTCCAAGATTACGAGTGCGGTCGAGGAAGGCTATTCGGGCCGTCTGGTGATCCGCGCGTTTAACCGCGAACGCCAAAGTTCTGCCGAGGTGCACCAGGCCTCGGGCGAGCTGGCACGCGTGAGTGCCAAGGCCGACTTTATGATCAATGCCGTCGGCCCTGCGGTGCGCTTTATCGGCCGTTTGGCGCAGATCGTGATCGCGCTGGTGGGCTGCAGCATGCTGGTTGCCGGTCACATGACCGTCGGCGTGTTCCAGGCGTTCTTCCAGTTTATCTACGAGGCGTCCGAACCCATGACGCAGCTGTCGTTTACCTTCAACTCGCTGCAGAGCGCGTTGGCGAGTGCGGAGCGCGTGTTCGACCTGCTCGATGAGCCCGAGATGGAGGCCGATCCGCTGCCGGACGAGGCCGCCAAGCTGCCGGGTCGCGTTGAGGGTCGCGTCTCCTTTGAGCATGTGCGCTTTGGTTATTCGCCCGACAAGCCGCTTATGCACGACGTGTCGTTTACCGCCGAGCCGGGCCAGAAGATTGCCGTGGTGGGAACCACGGGCGCGGGCAAGACGACGCTCATCAACCTGCTCATGCGCTTCTACGAGATTGACGGCGGGCGTATTACGCTCGACGGCGTGGATACGAGCCGCATGGACCGCGGCGAGCTACGGCAGCAGTTTGGCATGGTGCTGCAGGACGCCTGGCTGTTCGATGGCACGATTGCCGAAAACATCGCCTACGGCTGTCCCGAGGCGACGCGTGAGGAGATCGTGGCGGCTGCGCGCGCCGCGCAGGTCGACTTCTTTGTGCGCACCATGCCGCAGGGCTACGACACGCGCGTGGCCAACGATGCCGAAAGCATCAGCCAGGGCCAGCGTCAGCTGCTGACCATCGCACGCGTGCTGCTCAATAACCCGGCGATTCTCATCCTGGACGAGGCGACCTCAAGCGTGGATACGCGTACCGAGCTTGCCATCGGCCGTGCCATGGATGCGCTTATGCGCGGGCGCACGAGCTTTGTGATCGCACACCGCCTGTCGACGATTGTGGATGCCGACCTGATCTTGGTCATGGATCACGGCAACATTATCGAGCAGGGCACGCATAAGGAGCTGCTGGCTGCCGAGGGTGCCTACGCCGACCTCTATCTGAGCCAGTTCGCATAATGTGACAAAGGGACAGTCCCACATGTCGCATCAACGCAAAGGCGCGCCGGGGATGAATTCCCTGGCGCGCCTTCTTGCGTTGATGCCGATGTCGTTTTGTGCCGCTTGCGTTCCTAGCGCTCGTCCACGAGCTTGGCGACGAGGGCTTTGAGCTCGGCCACCTCTCGCTCGAGTTCCTTGACGCGGCGGGCATTCTCGGTGATGCCCTGGCGGTTGAGGGCACTCTGCTCGGCGGCGTCATCGGGCATGTACTCGCGATGCTGCTTGGCGTCGAAACTCTCCTCGAACACGCGGCAGCCGTTGCGCTTGATGATGCGTCCCGGCACGCCCACGACGGTGCAGTTGTCGGGCACGTCTTTAACGACGACCGAGTTGCCGCCGATTTTGACGTTGTTGCCGATGCGGATGTTGCCGAGCACCTTGGCGCCCGTGCCCACGGTGACGTTGTTGCCTAGGGTGGGGTGGCGCTTGCCGGTCTCGTTGCCGGTACCGCCGAGCGTGACGCCCTGGTAGAGCACGCAGTTGTCACCCACAATGGTGGTCTCGCCGATGACGACGCCCATGGCGTGGTCGATAAAGAAATGCTTGCCGATCTGTGCGGCGGGATGAATCTCGACGCCGGTGATGTGACGGGTGATTTGCGAGAGCACGCGGGCGAGCGAGCGATGACCGTGCTCCCAGAGCCAGTGCTCGGGCACGTGGTTCCACTTGGCGTGCAGGCCAGGATAGGAAAGGAAGATGACCAGACCGTTTTGCGCGGCGGGGTCCTGCGCTTGGACGGTCTTGATGTCCTCGCGAATGGTATTGATAAAGCTCACCGGCCGCCCTCCCTTAGCGCCATGGCAATGCGATTCAATAAAGTATAGCGATTCGCTAGGGATTAGGAAGGACAATCTTGGCGGCATTGCGCGACAGGTGTCAGTTATGCAAACTTGCTGGTAATGGAGTCATGCTTTTGTGGGGTTGCGCACGAGGGGACGCCGCAACCGTATACTGGTCAACTTGGACGTATCCGCGCCCACAACTGAGAGGTTTTACTTCATGGGTTTCATTAATTTTATCGCCGAGCTGCTCAAAGACCCGCGCACCGCGATTGCCAGCTGGATCGCCGCCGGCCCGCTTATGGCCTACGGCTGCGTGTTCCTGATCATCTTTATCGAGACGGGCGTGGTGTTCTTCCCGTTCCTTCCCGGTGATTCGCTGCTGTTTGCTTCGGGCTTCTTTGCCCACAACGGTGGCTTTAACATCGTGGCTTTGCTGGCCGTCGCATGGGCTGCTGCCATCTTGGGCGATCAGTGCAACTTTATGATCGGTCACTTCTTTGGCCGCAAGATCATCGCTTCGGGTAAGGTCAAGGCCATGACGCCCGAGCGCATTAAAAAGTCCGAGGACTTCTTGGACAAGTGGGGCCACCTGGCCATTTTCCTCGGCCGCTTCTTCCCGTTTATCCGCACCTTTGTGCCCTTTATCGCCGGCATGGGCGGCATGCACTGGCGCAACTTTGTCATCTTTAACGTGCTGGGTGGCATTACCTGGTCAACGCTCTTTACGCTGCTGGGCTACTTCTTTGGCGGCATTCCCTTTGTGCAGGAGCACTTTGAGCTGCTGATTATCGGCATCGTTGCCGTGTCGATCATCCCGACCGTGGTCGGTCTGGTCAAGGCTAAGCTGGGTAAATAGAACGCGTAGCTCGAGCCAGCGCGCAAACCGTGCAGTTGAGGCCCGTCGCCGTTTACGGTGGCGGGCCTCTTCAGCTTCGGTCAAATGAAATTACTTTAGTTAGTTAAAGAAAAACGTTTTATCCGACGCGCGTGCGGAGTACAATCTCGTGCATGCGAATCGACGTGCCATCGGTTTTGATGCTGTTCGCGTGTCCCGTCCGGCTCTACGCTCCGGGCGTGCGACGTTGCGACGCGGTCGGCCTCGGTCCTTGCGTGCGGGTTCGCGAGTTTGCAACTGTGTATGTAAGGAGCGACATATGACTGTCGAGAAGAAGGATATCGATTGGGGTAGCCTCGGCTTTGGCTACATGAAGACCGATTACAGCTACGAGGCCCATTGGAAGGACGGCGAGTGGGACGAGGGCGGCCTGACCACCGACCACACCCTGCATGTCTCCGAGTGCGGCGGCATCTTCCATTACTGCCAGGAGGTCTTTGAGGGCCTGAAGGCTTACACCGCCGAGGACGGCAGCATCGTCTGCTTCCGTCCCGACATGAACGCCGAGCGTATGTATAACTCTGCCCAGCGCCTCGAGATGCCCCCGTTCCCCAAGGACAAGTTCGTCGAGGCTGTCAAGCAGGTCGTTTCTGCAAACGCCGCCTGGGTTCCGCCCTTCGGTTCCGGTGCGACCCTGTACGTGCGTCCGTTTATGATCGGCTCCGGTGACGTGATTGGCGTGGCTCCCGCTCCTGAGTACACGTTCCGCATTCTCGTGACCCCGGTCGGTCCGTACTTTAAGGGTGGCCTTAAGCCCGTTAAGCTGCGCGTTTCCGAGTACGACCGTGCCGCACCGCACGGCACCGGCAATATCAAGGCCGGCCTGAACTACGCCATGTCCCTCAAGCCCACGATGGAGGCCCATCGCGAGGGCTATGCCGAGAACCTGTATCTCGACTCCGAGTCCCGCACCTATGTCGAGGAGACCGGCGGCGCCAACGTCCTGTTCGTGAAGGAGGACGGTACGCTCGTCGTTCCGCAGTCGCACACCGACTCCATCCTGCCTTCCATCACCCGTCGTTCGCTCGTTCAGGTTGCTCAGGACCTGGGTATGACCGTCGATCAGCGCCCCGTCGAGTGGGCCGAGGTCAAGGCCGGTACCTTTGTCGAGTGCGGCCTGTGCGGCACCGCTGCCGTCATCTCCCCGGTTGGCGAGATCGACAACAAGGTTTACGGCGCCGACGAGACCGTGACCTTCCCGGCTGGCTACACCGAGATCGGCCCTGTGATGAAGAAGCTCCGCGAGACCCTGACTGGCATCCAGTCCGGTGCTGTCGAGGACAAGCACAACTGGGTTTACACCGTCGCGTAATTTGTCTTACGGATATGTCCGGCCCGAGGGCGACCTTCCTTTCCGGCGCGTCCTCGGACATGAAAGAGCCTCCGCTGCGCACTTCGTGCGG